>Ga0209694_1000069_pt1 | contig 191052 bp, 256 predicted proteins | sample GluameincwithD2O_FD_187499 | JGI IMG/M metagenome (GOLD analysis project Ga0209694, IMG submission 187499) | Mouse cecum microbial communities from Vienna, Austria - Glucosamine amended microcosms incubated with D2O (SPAdes) (version 2) | ecosystem: Host-associated > Mammals > Digestive system... | reverse complement strand
TGGTTATACTGTAAATAGAAGATATCTTCGACAACAACAAAATCATAAATTCGACAGCAAAATCTTACATATCTATTTCTTATCAGGAAGATTTATTTTCCAAAGACACAAAAATTTTTACAGCCTCTTCTAATCAGAATCTGCATACTGAAACGAGTTACCGATTGATACCGATAACTCGTTTCATAGTCTTCATCTGTGCCCATCAGCCTATACCAACGAAAACTTACCATTGATATACTTTTTTATAATTGCTTTTTTTCTTTAATTTCTTATATTTCCCCTGCGTATCCAAGGTTGCACGGTTCCAGTCAGACGTTTTTGTCTGTTTCATCTTTATCTTGATATATCCTTTGTAAAGCTTTATTTTACCGCTCCCGGAATTTCCCCAAGTATCTTCCCACTTGAAAGATGCCGCTTTCTTCTTTACTTTGGCAGTGATGACCTTCGTTTCATAGAGCGGCGATGCATTTATGCCCACATATGTAACCTGGAATTTTATCTTGTTCTTTTTCACCTTATTGATAGTCACACTATAAGTGGGATAAACATCCGCCTTTACTTTCAGCTTCGTAGTCTTAGCATACGTCCCGGCATATTTTGTCGCTGCCTGAACCGGATATACCGGAAGAATCGTCAGGATCAATACCAGGATCAGAACATTCCTTACTGCTTTTTTCATCGTACTCTCTCCTTTTTCATCTTAATATATTTTATACACTTTTTCCATATCCTTATCATACTACATCTTCTGGAATCGGGCAAACTATTTGTGACCTCGTTACAGAAATAACAATAGGAGATGTATAGAATATTCTATACATCTCCTATATACATATCTTATATTACTTCATCAGTATCTATCTTAGTACTTGCTGTTATCCATCATCGGTGAATATGAAGATGGACTGCTGTAAGAACTCTCATGTGATACTGCCGGCTGCTCTGCCGGTCCGGAAACTGCAATACCCTTTACAGCACCATCAATCTGGAATTTACTTGTCAGATTCTTAAGCATCTGCGACTGACCTGCCAGCTCTTCACTTGCTGCTGCACTCTGTTCAGCCGTAGCAGAGTTGGTCTGTACAACACTGGAAATCTGGTCGATACCTAATGTTACTTGTTTTACAGCATCCGCCTGCTCTTCACTGGCATTAGAAATACTCTCAATCGTAACAGTAATATCATCAACACCCATAACAACATTGCTCAATGACTGTGCTGTCTCATTAGCAATTGACGTTCCTCTCTCAACTGCATGAAGCGTACTTTCGATCAAAGTAGCTGTATTCTGAGAAGCCTCTGCTGATTTCGCCGCCAGATTACGTACCTCATCAGCAACTACTGCGAATCCTTTACCTGCTGTACCTGCTCTTGCAGCCTCAACAGCCGCATTCAGTGCTAAGATATTTGTCTGGAATGCGATATCCTCAATCGTCTTAATAATCTTGCCAATCTCACCGGACTTATTGCTAATATCCTGCATAGCGGAAAGCATCTCCTGCATACGCATACTGCTCTCGCCTGCCTGCTCTTTTACATTCTCTGACTTCGTGCTTGCCGACTTCGCATTCTGTGCGTTGTCACCAACATGATTAGAAATCTCATTAATGGTAGCAGCAAGTTCTTCTACAGAAGATGCCTGCTCTGTCGCACCCTGTGAAAGAGCCTGAGCTCCGGAAGACACCTGGTCAGAACCAGAAGCAACCTGATCTGCCGTCTCATTAATCTGATTCAGTGTACTGTTCAAATTATCTTTTAACTTACGGATTGATGCCAGCATAGACGCATAATCACCAATGTAGCTCTCACGCATACTGCTGCGTACCGTAAAGTTTCCCTTGCTCAACTCAAGCATAAGGAAATTCATATCGCTGATAATTTCCTTCAGGCTCTTCAATGTGTGACGCATATCCTCTGCAAACTCGCCAAACTCATCTTTCGCCTCATACTCTACAGTAACATCCAGATGTCCCTCTCCGATATCTTTCATCGCACCCTGCATCTCTTTTACAGGAACGAGAATTGCTTTCATGAGCTTCAATGCCTGAATCAATGCAAGCAACACTGCCAGGATAGAAAGGGCAATGGCAATTACCATCTGCGTTTTCTGGCTCTTCATAGCGCCTTCATAATTTTGTGTGGAAATTTCCCGCTGCTTGTCTGTAAATGACTTAATACTCTCCTCTGCCTTGGTGCATATCGGAGTATAATCATCAGTCATAAGTGTTTCCGCTTCTTCATTCGCCGCATCACTGTTCTGTTCCAACAATTCCACAACTTTAGTCCGCGTATCATTCAAAGTTGTCAACTCCGTCTGGAAGTTCTGGATCAAGCTCAGATCACCCTCAAACTCCGATGCAAACCACTCAAGCTCGGAAGCGATCGTTGACATATTTTCATCAGACTGAGAAATATAAGAATCAATATCTGCCTGGTGATTCTCAACCATAGCAAGCAAGAGATTCTTTGTCGCACTCTGCAGATTTATACGGATATTTCTCGCACGCATCGTGCTTTCATACCGCATAGAATAAAACGTTGTATACTTGGAAGCCGTGTTTCTCATACCCAGGATTGTAAATACGAGGGCAATAATGAAGCAGAGAATTACAGCACCGAAAGCTACTATAATCTTTTTCTTCATGTTTAAATTTTTCATACTATTATCCTCTCTTTGTATGTATTAATGCCTGTTTTCTATGATATACATTCTATGCATACCGGCTGGGCGGCATCACTGATTATTTCCACAGCCTTTTTTTCAAGCTATCGCCACATCTATTTGCCTGTCTGGACAACACCTGCAAACAGCCTTATACTTCCCTCTATGGACCTGCCTGAAATAAATTCACACTCATACTCGTTCCTCAGCCTCCTGTCTTCTGAATTTATAAATCATCAGAATTCCCCTTATCAGAAACCCTCTTTTATACAATTATCGGCATAAATAACATATAAATAAGTCATTAACACCTCTTTTTTAAAAATTTTGACAAAATAAAGCTTTCTGGCATCTAATTGATAACAGAAATATCTTCCTCTTAGTAAAAAATGCCGCAATCCTGGCATAATCCAAGCCTGCAGCACCCAAATCAAAAGCTGGAAATCGGACTTGAACCGACGACCCCTTCATTACGAGTGAAGTGCTCTACCGACTGAGCTATTCCAGCACTATGTGTAAACTGCAAATGCACCGCATATGCAATCACAAATACTATTATAACGAAATTCGCAATATTTGCAAGGATTTTTTCTAAAAAAGTTATCACTTTTTTTCTCCTGCCACATGAACCGTCATCTGCGGATACGGTATTTCGATTCCATTCTCTTCTAATTCCAGCTTGACATTCTCTAAAATCCGCCACTTTGCCGGCCAAAATTCATCATTCTTTACCCATGCCCGCAGCCCAAGCACCACCGCAGAATCCGAAAGCTCCGCCACAAATACATTCATCTGTTCTTCTTTCAGCACTGCCGCATCTTCTCTGAGGAGCTTCTCTAAGATTCCTTTTGCCTTCCGTATATCCGCATGGTAAGAGATCCCGATCCTGAGGTCGAGCTGTCTTTCATTTTTCTCTGTTACATTTGTAAGGCTGTTGTTCGTCAGCATACCGTTTGGTATGACGATCGTCCTGTTGTCAATGGTAGTAAGCTTCGTATAAAATATCTGGATCTCTTTGACCGTGCCCTCGTTCTTATTCGTATCCTCGATAATATAATCCCCCACCTTAAAAGGCTTCAGAATGAGGATCAGCACACCGCCCGCAAAATTCGAAAGACTTCCTTGAAGCGCAAGACCAAGCGCCACGCCCGCTGATGCAATAACAGCCGCCACCGATGCTGCATCAACTCCGAACTTCGTCGCGATCGTAAAAATGAGTACAAAATAAAGAGAAAACTTCAACATAGAATCCACAAACTGTTCTACGCCTTTATCTACATTGGAGCGCTCCAATGATTTGCCCACAATTTTCCGTATCCACTTGATCAATACCCGCCCCATACAGAATATCAGTATTGCAAACAACACTTTTAGACCAAATGAGATAAACACCGGTATATTTTCCTGAATGTACGAAGTCAGCCTGCCCACTTCATCCACTGTATTTTGTGTTGTCTGTGCAACTTCTTCCACTGTATCCTGCGCCGTCTGGGCGACCTCATTCATCGTCTCTTCTTCCATTACTGCCTCCCTGCCATCATTTAAGTGCAAGAAATGCACTTAAGTTACCTCGCTTATTTCCTGTTGTCCTGTGAGAAAATAAAATCTCAGGATTGCAATGTGTGCATAAGTTTGTCACCGCTATATGCTCTTTTAATACTCCTGCATCCAGCAGTACCTCCTCATTCGCCCTCCAAAGGTTTAACTGGTACTTTCCCTTCCCTTTCTCATAGAATAGTTCCGGCAGCACTTCTTCTTCAAATTCCTTTCGAAATTCACCGATCACATCCTCGCTCACTTCATAACAATCCTGACAAATTGACGGTCCGATTGCCGCAATGATATCCGCCGGATCGCTTCCGTAAGTCTCCTGCATCTTCTCGACCGTTGCTTTTCCCATCCTGTGGACCGTGCCCCGCCATCCGGAATGGCTAAGTCCAATTGCCTTTTTCACAGGGTCCACAAAATATAAGGGAACACAATCTGCATAGAAAGTCACAAGACAGATTCCCGGAACATTCGTTACCATGCCGTCTGTCTCCATAAACCGCTTTCCCTGGTCTCCCTCTCTCACGACTGCAACGTTCACCGTATGCGTCTGGTGTGTATAGACCATACTCTCAGGCTCTACGCCGATCGCCTGTGCAATCCTGCGGGTATTCTCCTTGATCGCAGCCGGATCATCCCCTCTGGTTGTACTTATGTTCATAGACGCACAGTTTCCCTTGCTCACTCCTCCAAGTCTTGTGGAAAATCCGTGATTTACGATTCCTAAATTTTCTAATACCGGATAAGACAGATACGGTACACCGCCTACCTCTCTTTCTTCAAAGATTCTGTCCTGATTTTTATATTTTAATCCAAGCATCCACTATCTCCCCGCATATTCAAATGCATTTTTAATCAAAATAATCTCTTCATCCTCTATACCGACCACATCAAACCTGCACAAAGCTCCAGCAAGATGCCTCGTCGCCAGATACCATAGCGCGCATCTGGAAATCACCTGCTGCTTGCGGGGACCAACCGCTTCTAAGGGATGGCCCATAGCCCCTCCCCTGCGATACTTCACCTCACAGAACACCAGATATTCCCCGTCTCTTGCGATAATATCAATCTCACCCATACGGCAGCGAAAATTATACTCCAGTATCTCATAGCCGCATGACACCAGATATTCCCCCGCTGTCTTTTCATATTGAGCCCCTACCTGGCGTTTATTGTATTTTTGTTTTACCATATTTTTTAATTCCGGACTCCGCTCACACGAATTTTTTGATAAATGTCCTCCGGTGGATTGGGCATGGCCCCAGTCTCTTAATGCTTTCCGTATGCTCTTTTGTCCCGTACCCTTTATGCTTTGCAAAACCGTACCCAGGATAAGCATACTCATACTCCGCCATCATCCGGTCCCTTGTGACCTTTGCAATAATACTTGCCGCAGCAATAGAGACACTTTTTGCATCTCCCTTTACAATGGGCACTTGCCTGATCTCTATGTCCGGTATCGTAACTGCATCATTAAGAAGTATATCCGGCTCTGCTTTCAGGTTCCTGACTGCCTCACCCATCGCCTCATAAGTTGCCTGAAGGATATTGATCTCGTCAATTCTCTCCGGGCCCACAACTCCCACTCCCACTGAAACAGCCTTTTTTAGAATCTCTTCATACAACTCTTCCCTCTTTTTGGCCGAAAGCTTTTTGGAATCATTCAAGTACAGAATCTCTGTACCTTTCGCAAGAATCACTGCTCCTGCCACGACCGGACCTGCAAGAGGACCTCTGCCTGCCTCATCGATACCGCATATATGCTGATACATCCCATATTCTTCTTCATATACGCACATCTCTCTTAAGCGTGTTCTTTCCTTTTCAAGCTTTATTTTCTGCTTCAAAAGCCTTTCTTCTTCCCGTTTATTCATGTCTGATCACTCCCATATGGTCAAACGGAAAGATCCTTATCCATGCTCTTCCAAGCAAATCATCCCTTGTCAGGATTCCCACACTCGGATCCCGGCTGTCTGAACTGTGATTCCGATTATCACCAAGTACAAAATATTCCTCTTCTCCCAGCGTGATCGGGGTATCCGCTATACCTGCATTGTCCATAGGCTCTGCACCGTAGATATCAGATTCCAGAAGCTCCCCGTCAATATACGCGCATCCGTCTGCAACCTGGACGGTCTCCCCCGGCAGTCCGATGATCCGTTTGATATAATATGTATTTTCCTCATATTTATACGGAAAAACGATGATATCAAAACGCTTCGGATCCCGGAAACGATAGGACAGCTTATCAACGATCAGATTATCCCCATTGCTCAACGTCGTCTCCATAGAATGCCCGCTCACTCTTGTCCGCTGTCCTACATAAGTAAGTATCAGATAGGTGAGTCCCACTACGATCAGAAGGTATAGAACCCACCCAAAAAGCTCCTTAAAAATACTTTTTTCTACCTCTTTCTCTTCCGCTTCATGCTTTGCCATTTTCATGCCCCTTAAACTTTCTTATTTTAACACTTTTCCAATGTAATCCTGCCAAGCTTTCCATTCCTGAAATCATCCAAGAGCAGCGCCGCTGCTTTTCCGGTATCCAGCTCATTTCCTCTCACGAGACAATGCCGGTTCCTGGCTATATCCAATAATGTCCCATAACTGTCATCTAAAGCCTCCACATGGTACTTTTCTTTCAGCACCCCGTCATACTCCTGATCCATGTACTTTATGAACTCACACGCCAGCTCCTCTGTGTTTAAGATCTCATCTTTGATAGAGCCGATAAATGCAAGTCTAAGCCCCACTTTCTGGTCCTCGAACTTAGGCCAGAGAATCCCCGGCGTATCTAAAAGCTCCACTTGTTTATTTAATCGTATCCACTGCTTTCCTTTTGTCACACCGGGTTTATTGCCTGTCTTCGCACATGCCTTGCCCGCCAGCGCATTGATAAATGTAGACTTCCCCACATTCGGGATTCCAACCACCATAGCGCGCACCGGGCGGTTTAAGATCCCCCGCCTTCTGTCCCGTTCAATTTTCGCCTTGCATGCTTTCCCGATAACGGCTTGGATCTCCTTCATGCCGCTGCCTTTTTTAGAATTCACCTTTACTGCCAGAAACCCTCGTTCCTCAAAATATCTGATCCATGCTTCATTCCATCTCTCCTCCGCCAGATCTGCTTTATTCAGCAGGACAACTCTCGCCTTGTTCTTTCCCAATTCATCAATGTCCGGATTCCGGCTGCTGAGCGGGATCCTTGCGTCCACTAACTCGATCACCAGGTCAACCAGCTTCATATTCTCCTGCATCATACGTTTTGCCTTCGTCATATGACCGGGATACCATTGAAAATGCATAATCTACCTCTCTATCTGATAAATCCGGCGTGCTTTAAAGGAGATGATACGAACCACGCCTTGCCGTATATATCGATCCGCCGCACATTACCCACATCTGGACTGCGGCTGTCTTTACTGTTCTCTCTATCGTCGCCGAGTACAAAATATTCATTTTCGCCTAACTCGATTTTATCCCCGGCAACACCTACATCTGTAATATCAGTCGTATCATAATCCTCTTCCAGCTTCTCGCCATCAATAAAAATACTGTTCTCAATAATCTCGACAGACTCACCGGGGAGGCCGATAATACGTTTGATATAATAATGGGAATTTTTATTCCCTCCGGGTTTAAACACAACCACATCTCCGCGTCGCGGTGTCATTGCATTATAGACAATTCGATTAACCAGCACCATATCTCCGTTACTTAAAACAGGCTTCATGGAATCGCCTACCATGCTCACTTTCTGTCCAAAAAACCAGACATATACAAATGCAAACATACAGACAAGCCCAATCTTCAACACCCATCCGCCCACGTAGGGAAGAGCCTCAAAGATTACCTGCACCGCTTCTTTAATCGTGCCGTCCTCCTTCATCTCCTGCCGTCTGAGCTTTCGTTCTATCTTGCGGCGTTTTTTTTCGATCTCGTAATTCCTCCGATTCGCCGCACTCCGCCGCCTGCCGACAGTCCCCCTCGTTCTCCTCATATAAATCTCCACATATAATCACAAAAAGGACAATTACGATATGTAGTTGTCCTTTTATATGATTTCTTATTTTACTAATTCTTTTACTTTCGCTCTCTTGCCCACACGGTCTCTTAAGTAGAACAGTTTTGCCCTTCTTACTTTACCTCTTCTGACTACTTCAACCTTCTCTACATTCGGTGAGTGCAGCGGCCATGTCTTCTCAACACCAACGCCGTTAGAATTCTTTCTGACAGTAAACGTAGCTCTCGTGCTGCCGCCCTGCTTTTTGATAACCGTTCCTTCAAATACCTGGATTCTCTCACGGTTACCCTCTTTAATCTTACCGTATACTTTCACGGTATCTCCTACATTGAACGCTGACACTTCTTTTAACTGCTCAGCTTCAATATTCCTGATAATATCATTCATTATGTGTGACCTCCTTATTTTTCAGATGTTCTTAATATAAATCCATACCAGAGGACCATCTATTTCTTCACAACACGCTATAGTTTATCATACTTAACATATAATGGCAAGGTTTTTTCGACAAAAAATTTTTAGTTCTTTTTGCCATTCAGCCAATAGTCCATACGCTCCATCAACTGCGGAATATCAAGGGGCTTTGCTATATGCTCATTCATCCCTGATTCCCGGCTCATAGCAATATCCTCCGGGGCAACATTGGCAGACAGTGCAATGATCGGAATCCCCGACGCATCCGAACGCGGCAGCTTACGGATCGCACGTGTGGCTTCAAATCCATTCATGACAGGCATCTGAATGTCCATAAGGATCATATCATAATATCCTTCCGGCATCTCTGCAAACCGTTGAAGACCTTTACGGCCATCCGAAGCGCATTCGACTAAAGCTCCGATCTCCCCGATAAGCTCCATGGCAATTTCCTGATTCAGCTTATTATCCTCTACAAGAAGAATCCTGCATCCTCGGAAAGAGACATCCGAAAGCTCCTTGTGTCTTGATTCCGCCAGGCTGTCCGTATACTCTACCGGATTTTGAAGCCTTAAAATGAGCGTCACAATAAACTTTGTTCCCTGTCCCGGCTCACTTTCCACACTAATAGCTCCGCCCATCATACGCGCAATGTTTTGAGCGATCGACATTCCCAGACCGATCCCGTCAATCTGGCTGACCTTCGGATCTTCCGCACGGCTGAAGGGTTCAAAAATATGTTGGATAAACTCTTTCTCCATTCCGATACCATTATCGCTGAACACAAAGTCGTAAGAACGGCACCCCCGTTCTCTGGACTCCCGTTCAATAACCGATATTTCCAGCGTACCGCCGGCAGGCGTGTATTTTACAGAATTCCCTAATATATTCATGAACATCTGCTGGAGTCTCTGCCAGTCCCCGCAGACATCGCCATGCTCTACCTGCATCGGATAGACTTCAAGATGAAGTCCCTTTGCCCTGATACTGGGAAGGATTGAAGCGACGATATCCTGCATCAGCTCAGACAGATTGAAATCCTCTGTATCCAAATGAAATCCCCCGGATTTAATCTGACTGATATCTAAGACCTCATTCAATGTGGATAAAAGCTGCAGACTTGATAACGATGCTTTATCCAGACAATTCTTTACCTTCTCCTGATTATCCACATTGTCTGCCGCAATCTTGATCATGCCCATAATACCATTCATAGGCGTGCGTATATTATGGCTCATGCAGGAAAGGAATTCTTGTTTCGATGCATTCGCGTAATCTGCCGCTTCACATGCTGCCTGCAGAGCCAACTGCTCCCTCATCTCTTTTCGCTTACTCTCTGTCACATCCTGGGCGGCATAGACGATAGAGCGTGCGCTTCCGTCCGTATCCGATTGAGACATGATAGCAGTACTTCGTATCCATCCATACTCCTCCGGCCTCATCTCAGGACTATCCGGAAGCTTCCGGTAAGCAAATGTCACATAAGGCTGTTTTTTGCTCAGCGTCTTTTTGAGATTCGCGATACTTAGAACCCTCAGATACTCCTCCCGGTCATCCGGATGGACAAAATTCTCAGCATAAGTCTTAAGCCCCGTTGCGTAATCCACTTTTCCCTCCAGCACCTTTTCCACCTCTTGGAGCTGGGTCACACTGCGGAAAGAATCCTGGTCTAAGTCTGCATAGTAAGTCGCAAAAAACATACCTCCAAGTGTTCGGATAATATCCGCCTGCTCCTGCTCTTCCTTGAGCTTTAGCTCTTCTTCCAATTTCTTCCGTGTGATATCCCGCCCCAGGATATTCACTGACATCCTGCTGCCCTGGCGGGAATAGATGACATGCTGCTCTAACCACTTAAGAGAAGTCCCGGTCATACGGTACTGGCAAATTTCCTCAGAATAATCCCGCGTACCGGCAGCTTTCTGATACAAGTGTTCCGGACTCATAACTCTCTTAAATTCCTCGGCATCATCCGGATGGACGGTGTTCTCTAATGCCTGATGGAAGTATTGATTATAATTTCCTGAAAGAACGTTGTGCATCTGGCTGGCTTCATTGATCCAGATTCGGTCACACTGGCCGTTTTCCAGATAAACTGTAGTCATGACACTGTAACTGGACTTCAAAATTGCCGCAAGCTGCATATCCCGCAGGGAGAGGGTGTGCTCCTGACGCACACGCTTATCCACATTCTGGAGGGCCAGGATCGTATAATTTTTCATACTGTGTTTCTCACCGTAATATGCTATCACCGCCATATACCGGTACTCATGATCTTCTTCTCCCCGCCACTGACAGAGCATATCCGCCTTCTGCACATCTGCATTTTTCGTCCGCTGCAGTCCCTCCAGAGAAAATTGCTCGCAAAACTTATCTCTGTCCGCCGGATGAATCTGCTTCATCAAGCGAGAATTTACAATCTCATCCCATTGAAGCGTCCATGACTTCCAGCCCGTGTGGGTATGGCCGTTTTCCCTCACAAGATTAGCTTCTCCTGTATCAAGGTCAATGCCATACACTCCAAAATTCTGTTCTCCCAGTGTACGGATCACTTCCTGCACACGAAGGCTCGCATCATCCAGTTCCAAACTCTCCTGCAAAATATCATGGATATCTTTTATGTACAAAAATATATACGTACTATTCTCTTCGGAATCCGGCACCACCTCCATCAAATTCCAGCGGTAGTCATTTCCCGAACGCCTCCTGTAGCAGCAGCTCAGTGTCTTTCCTTCAGAATTCAAAGCACTTTTCAAATGATCCGGCCGGGTGAACAATATAAAATTGTTCATGTCATCCGGATGGATTCCCCCGTTGTAAATAAACTGCCCCAGCCAGCTTGCAAAGCTGTCCGTGCCATATCCAAAGATTCTGTCCTCCGGCTTCATCTTCACGACTTCATAGTGATCCCTAGCAAGGTCCACACGCATGATCTTATGGTAAGTGCTGCTGATGGCCTGCGCATAAGATGCCGATACTGCATCTGCCATTTCGTTGTGTTCTTTAATGTCCATCATATCACCTCCGGTCCTCTTCCTTCTTTTCCATCACACTTTCTGCCAATATCCGTTCTGCTTCCGTAAGCGCCGCCTTTTCAAGAAGGTCCGGTCGATTCCTTGCAGTGCGGATGACAGACTGCTCACGCCGCCATTTTTCCACATTGGCATGATGCCCGGAAAGAAGTATTCCCGGCACTTTCTTTTCATGCCACACCTCCGGTCTCGAATACTGCGGATACTCTAACAGATAATCCTGAAAACTTTCAAATTCCGCCGACACATCGTTGTGGAGCACTCCCGGCACCAGCCTTGCGATTGCATCCACCATCATCATCGCCGGAAGCTCCCCCCCTGTCAGCACAAAATCTCCGATAGATACATAGTCCGTAACGATCTCTTCAAGGACACGCTCATCAATCCCTTCATAATGTCCGCAAAGCAGGATCAGTTCCTCCTCTTTGGCGAATTCTTCCGCCATAGACTGACAAAACGTACGTCCTTGGGGTGACAGGTAGACAACCCGGGGCTTTCCGAAACGCATCTTCTCTTCCACGGCTTTATAACACTGATAAACCGGCTCTGCCTGCATCAGCATCCCCGCACCGCCTCCATAGGGATAATCATCCACACTATTATGCTTGTTGAATGCATAATCCCGAATATTTACCGCCTCTACGGACAAAAGTCCTTTACCGACAGCCCGCCCTATAATACTGGTGTTCAACCCGCCCATAACCATGTCCGGGAACAGGGTCATAATATAAAACTTCATGTACTCCACCGTCCAAAATAAATATTTATATTTTAAGATATAAGTCCTTCCATCAGATGAACCGTCATCCTGCCTGCGACGATGTCTACCGACCGTATACATTCTTTAATTGCCGGGACAAGCACCTCTCCGTGTTCCCCACTGTCAATCACATAAACATCATTCGCACCTGTCTCTATCACATCTTTCAGCGTTCCAAGCAATTCACCGTCCTCTGTCACTGCTGTAAGCCCGATCAAGTCAGCAATAAAATATTCATCCTCCTCAAGTGGGACCGCATCTTCCCGCTTCACAAGCAGCGGGCACTTTTTATACTTTTCAATATCATTTATATTATCAATCCCTTCAAATTTCAGAATGACAAACTGTTTGAAAAACTTTACACTCTGAACTGTCAGGGTCAAACTTTCCTTACCTGTATCAAGTATCAGATTCTGCGCCTTTTTAAAGCGTGCCGGATCGTCCGTTGTCGGAAACACCTTCACTTCCCCCCGCACACCGTGCGTAGAGGTAATCACCCCTACTTGCAGCATTTCTTCCATAATTATACTACTTCTCCTTATTCTCCGCTGATGAACGAGAGACAGGTCGTATTGATCTGACCTGTCTCCGATTATCATCAACCTATTAATCCATAATATCTACAACGACTTTTTTATCTTCCTTTGCAGCAGCAGCCTTCACAACTGAACGAATCGCTTTCGCAATACGCCCCTGCTTTCCAATCACTTTTCCCATATCAGAATCAGCTACACGGACTTCTAACACAGTAGTCTTCTTATCCTCCCGCTCCGTCACAACCACTTCCTCCGGGGAATCAACCAAAGCCTTTGTAATTACTTCTACCAGTTCTTTCATATTATATACCTCCGGGGCATAATATTACCTATTTTTCGATGCCTGCCGCCTTAAAGATCTTGCTGACTGTCTCTGTCGGCTGTGCACCTGTACCAAGCCACTTCTTTGCTGCCTCCTCATCTACGGAAATAGCACTCGGCTCACAGTTCGGGTCATAGGTTCCAATCTCATCGATAAACTTGCCATCTCTTGGTGATCTGGAATCTGCTACGATGATTCTATAGAAAGGAGCCTTTTTCTGTCCCATTCTTCTTAATCTGATTTTTACTGCCATTTTCTTTCACCTCCATGAATTTTACAAAAATATATTGTATATAACGCACTCTACATGCGGTATAACCATACTAGAAAGGCATCCGGAACTTCCCTTTCCTGCCGCCTTTTCCAACCACTTTCATAAGCTTCTTCATCTCATTGAACTGCTTTACCATGCGGTTCACCTCGCTGATGTCTACCCCTGCACCTTTCGCAATCCTGTGCTTTCTTGACGGGTTCAAAAGATCCGGATTCCTTCTCTCGTCAGGCGTCATTGAATAAATGATCGCTTCCATGCGCGCCATACGCTTTTCCGCCTGCTCTGTCTCATTCTCATCAAGCCCCTTCATCTTTCCCATACCGGGGATGCCTCCCATGCCCATGCCCGGAAGCATACTCATAAAGCTGCCAAGACCACCCATCTTCTTCATCTGTGAGATACTCTCTAAGTAATCTTCGAAGTCAAACTGGGCTTTCTTAAGCTTCCTGGACATCTCTTTCGCTTTCTCTTCATCAATCTCGGCCTCTGCCTTTTCAATCAATGTAAGCACATCTCCCATGCCCAGGATTCTGGATGCCATACGGTCCGGATGAAATTGCTCCAGATCAGAGAGCTTTTCCCCCATACCTGCATAAAGGATTGGCTTGCCGGTCACTGCCTTTACAGAAAGTGCCGCACCGCCTCTCGTATCACCGTCAAGCTTCGTGACGATCACACCATCGACTCCTACCTTCTCATTGAATTCCTTTGCCACATTCACTGCATCTTGCCCGGTCATGGCATCAATGACAAGAATCGTCTGATGGACTTTTACAGCCTCTTTGATCTCCTGAAGCTCTGCCATCATATCCTCATCAATGTGAAGACGTCCTGCGGTGTCTAAGATAACGATATTATTACCGTTCTTCTGCGCGTGCTCTAAAGATGCTTTCGCAATATTGGCGGGCTTATGGTTCTCACCCATCGCAAATACTTCCACGCCTTGCTTCTCACCATTCACCTGTAACTGCTTGATCGCTGCGGGACGATACACATCACATGCCACCAATAGCGGCTTCTTGCCTTTTAACTTATATTTCCCCGCAAGCTTCGCGGTGGTAGTCGTCTTACCGGCTCCCTGAAGACCCGCCATAAGGATCACTGTAATGGCACTTCCCGGCTGGAGCTTAATCTCTGTCGTCTCAGAGCCCATAAGCTTTATAAGCTCTTCATTCACGATCTTTATCACCATCTGACCAGGATTCAGGCCGTTCATCACATCCTGCCCGACAGCCCTCTCCTGTACATTCTTAATAAAGTCCTTCACGACTTTAAAGCTGACATCCGCCGCAAGCAGCGCCCTCTTGATCTCCTTTAAGGCTTCTTTTACATCCTCTTCTGTGAGACGTCCCTTGCTTCTTAAATTCTTAAATACATTTTGAAGTTTTTCGGTCAAGCTGTCAAATGCCATACTATAGCTCCTCTATAATCTCATCAGATATCCTGCGGATCTCCTCCACAAGCTCTGCCACACTTTTTTCTTCATATCTGTCCAACAGTCCGTTCATCTCTTTTACCTTATCTTTTACTGACATAAAACGCTCTACAAGATGAAGCTTCTCTTCATATCCCAGCAACGCCTGACTGCAGCGCCTGACAAGGTCATGCACTCCCTGCCGGCTGATCCCAGCCTCCTTTGCGATCTCACTCAAAGACAGATCCTCCTGAATGAACTGTTCATAGATTTCTTTTTGATGCTTGTTCAAAAGCTCTCCGTAAAAATCATACAGCAACGCCTGTTTTAATATCTCATTCATGTTACTCACCTGTGATATCTTATAACAAAAGCAAATCTATGTCAAGTATTTTTTCTTTACATCTCAAAAAAAAGAAAAAGGATTGATTTCTGCTGAAATATATCGTAAGATAAACTTGTTCGATATCCATATATTAATAAGGGGAGGATCATATGGAGGACCAGAATTATTACGAAGTATTAGGGGTCTCCTCCAAAGCTTCTTTGGAGGACATTACAGCAGCGAAAAATGCACTTGCAAAAAAGTACCATCCGGACGCCAACTTAAAGGACGGAATAGACACTACAGAACAGATGCAGGCAATTCTTGAAGCTTACAATATCTTGTCAGACCCTATGCGCCGTGCCGATTACGACCGGCAGATCGCCGGCAGGAAGGCCGTCATGCAGACATTTGACCTTTCTGAAGCTGCCACGGAACCAGATACCGGCGAACCTGTATTTGTTACATACTGGAAAGCTTCCAACGATCTGTATGATATCATTACAGAAAGCGACGAACTTTACCGTATCAAGAATCAGACAGCACGGCTGGGCCAGCTTGCCATGCAGGCGATCAAGCATATTCTTGTACTGAGAGAGTCCCAGATACCTGAGCGTTACTGGCATCCCGATATTATGAACTGGCTGTTATTTACATGGTTTAAGAACCGTAATTACACAGCCACATATTTAGTTACTTTGTATGATGAATATCAAAAACACGAATTCGGCCGGCTTGAAAAGCTCCGTATGCAGAACAAGGCGCTCCATTACCAACGTTCGGTCAAAAAACTTTTGAAATATTAGTTTTGTTTCTTTTCACACATCTGTACTCTGCGCATATTATGTACTGTAAATAACCTTTATGGAGGATTTCTAGTATGAGCGAATTAAATTGTGGATGCGGATGCGAGGATACTGCAAGATATGGTAATGGCGGATGCGGATGCGGCAATGGTTTCGGCAACAATAGCTGCCTGTGGATCATCCTGCTTCTCTGCTGCTGCGGCGGCGGATGCGGCAACGGCGGCAGCATGTTCGGCGGATGCGGCAACGATAGCTGTCTGTGGATCATCCTTCTGCTCTTCTGCTGCGGCGGATGCGGCAATGGATGCGGATGCTAATCCAATTTCCAAAATTAATTACTCTTTAAGATAAAAATGGGGACTCCCTTGGGTTACTGCCGGGGGATGTCCCCTTTTTTGCTGCATATTTCCTCCGGTAATCTCATATATATTTACAACGTTACCAAGCAGGAGACACTATGGAAAAATTCCCTCCAAGACCTATGACCCCATTCGATGAACTTGTCACACCGCCGTTCCTATATACGCTAAAGCTTCTTCTTCCATACATACCCGCTCCTGCTCAGCGGAGCCTTGCTATCTTCCTTAAGTTTTTTGAACTCAAAAATACGATGGAAATTTTCTACGGCTTTGACAGAGGCGGGACAAATGTCTCCCCGGATACAATACTGAGCGACTTAAAACCCTATATGAATCCGGAAGAACAAGAAATGATGGAACAAATGGAGGGTATGAAGAATATGATGGAAATGATGCAGCAGATGCAGCAGTCGCAAAACGTAGCGTCTGATGAAAACACCGGTTCCGGCTCCTCACCCCTGGATTTTCTGAAAGGAATCATGGATCCGGAACAGCAGAGCATGTTTGATATGTACAATGACATTTTCAGCAATGCAGCAGACGCGGCAAATACCGGCACACAGAAAGGAGAGACAGATTATGAATGAATGGTTGAACCACCCGGCTATGAAAAATATTGACCCTGTAAAGCTCGAACTGATCAAAGCGGCAGCTAAACAGACAGAAGGAAAGTCCGGGAAAGCTCTGGCGCCGATCATGATGGCGCTCATCACAAATGCCAACAAAAAAGGAATTCAGTTTTCATCCGATGAGGTATCCCTCATCATCAGCATCTTAAAGGAAGGAAAACCAAAGGAAGAGCAAGAACAGATGGAAAACATGGTAAAGATGGTAACCTCATATATGAAAAAAGGATAAAAACTTGAGAAAAACCCTCTTTTATTCTATTTTAAGATTTGATATACTTATTCAAACGCTAATTTGCTTAAAATAGATAAGGAGACATATATGAGAAACATAAAGCTTACAATAGAATATGACGGGAGCCGTTACCAGGGCTGGACTCGTCTGGGAAAGAACGAATCAAGCAATACGATCTCTAATAAGATCCGCGATGTTTTAAAAAAGATGACCGGCGAAGAGATAGAGGAATTCAATTGCGGATGCCGTACAGAAGTCGGCGTCCATGCCTACGCACAGATTGCGAACTTTAAGATGGATAACCCTGCCGATGTTCGTGACATCAAGCATTATCTGAATCGATATCTTCCCATGGATATTGCCATCACGGATGTTCGGGAGGTGCCGGAGCGCTTTCACGCTCAATTAAATGCCACATCCAAAACCTATGTCTACCGCATGACTGTCTCCGATGTCCCCAGTGTATTCGATCGCAAGCACACTTACCATTGCTTCCGTACCCCGGACATACGGCTCATGCAGGAGGCTTCTCTCTCATTCATCGGAGTACATGATTTCAAGAATTTTTCCACTGTGAAAAAAGCAAAATCTACGCTGCGGAAAATCTTTGAAATTGAGATATACGGTGACGGTGAAGAGATGCAGATCATGATCAGTGCTGATGACTTTCTCCATAATATGGCAAGGATCATCATTGGAACTCTTTTGGAAATCGGATTAGGGATGCGGCACATCGATGAAATTGACGAAATATTTGACGGGGAACTTCCTGCAAGCTCCCCCTGTGACCCTAAAGGATTGTATCTGCAGGAAATCACTTACTGATCCTCAACATATTTGTAAATTCTTTTACACAGACCGCAAAAGGCCGAATACAGCATTTCTCGTATCCGGCCTTCCTTCTTTAATCTCCCATTTAGAAAATCCCAAAGGACTGTATCAGTAACACAAACAAAAGGACTGGTGCAATATATCTGATCATGGCAATATAAAGTCCTTTCCTTCCGAACTTGTAACCTCCGATAGTCACCTCGTCGATCACTGTCTCCGGTTTTGCCACCCATCCGATCAGAATACACGTACACAGGGCAACTAACGGCATAAAGATATTATTGCTGAGATAATCCATAATATCAAGCACCTGTCCGACCGTTCCGTTCGGCAGCTCAAACTCAAAGTAGATCTTGTTATAACCAAGACATACGATCAATCCGAAGATCAAAGAATAAATCGTTACAATCGTTGTACTCTTTCTTCTTGAATAATGGAACTTATCCATAATACTGGACACGATCGCCTCCATGACAGATACCGCAGAGGTAACTGCCGCAAAGATTACCATCAAAAAGAACAAGATCCCGATAAATCCGCCGACCTTACCCATCGCCTGGAATACCTTCGGCAGAGATACAAACATAAGCCCCGGACCTGCTGACATCCCCTCCAGCCCCATGAAAGTAAATACTGCCGGAATGATCATCATACCTGCAAGCAAAGCTACTAATGTGTCAAAGAACTCAATCTGGTTGATCGATTTCATCAGGTTCGTATCCTTTTTCGCATAAGAACCGTAGGCAACCATGATTCCCATCGCTACACTGATCGAGAAAAAGAGCTGTCCCATAGCATCCATGAGTATGACAAAAAATTTCTTCACCGTCACACCGGTAAAATCAGGAATCAAGTAGACCTTAAGCCCCTCAAGACCTGTCCTTGTGACACCGTCTGCATCTGTATGGCTAAGCGTCAATGAAAAGAATGCGATTCCGATGACAAGGACGAAAAGAATCGGCATCAGCACCTTACTGTAATTCTCAATCCCCTTATTTACACCGTTGTAGACAACAAAAGCAACTGCCGCAAGAAAGAGGATCATCCAGATGATCGGTCCCCACTGGCTTGTAATATATCCGGTAAAATATCCGTCTGCCGCCGCCTCAGTTCCATGGCCCAGCACAAACTCAGCAAAATACTTTAACACCCATCCGCCGATGGTACAATAATACGGCAAAATAATGATTGGCACCAGCCACGCAAAAAAGCCGATAAACCGCCACTTCGGGTGGATCTTTCCATAAGCGGTCAAAGGTCCCTGCGCCGTCTTTCTCCCAATCGCGATCTCCGTCGTCAGAAGCGCAAAGCCAAAAGTCAGCGCCAGGATAATATAAAGGCAGATAAATAAGCCTCCTCCTCCCTTCGCCGCAAGATATGGAAAACGCCAGATGTTTCCCAATCCAACCGCACTTCCTGCAGCCGCCAGTACGAATCCGATCGAACCCGTAAAATTACTTCTCTTTCCATGTGTCTCCAAAATAACTTACCTCCTGTACTTCCTCTCTAAACTCTCTAATGTTTCCTTATATATAATGGCGGTGCGCTTATTTCTCCAGATATGCGCACAACTCATCATATCTCTTCTCCATAGACTCATATCCATGCTCATAGAACTGCATCAATGTATCATACTTTCTCTCCAGCCTGGAAACAGGCGGGATCATGGGGCGCAGCACGAAGATCTCTTCCCGCTTTTCCAGTTCATTGATCTTATCCATCGCTTTGTTATACTCAAAATTCCGGCGGATCGCAGCCCGTGCAAGCTTTGGATAATTCTGATAAGCCGTCCGATAAAGATTCGCCGCCCCATGGCTTGTCATCTTCTTTCTATACCCCGGATTCCTGGTCAGTATGAGGACGATCTTTTCATTGCCAAGTTCAAGCGCTCTGCCGATCGGAATCGAATCCGCCAGTCCCCCGTCAAGATACGGTATCCCATCGATATTCACCATGGGCGCAACAAGCGGCATACTGCTTGATGCCCTGCAGATCCGCATCAACCGCTGTCTGTCCTGTCTCTCTGTCATATATTCTGCTTCACCGGTGACACAGTTGGTCACCACTATCTCACACTCCATCTCAGAGGCAAAATAAGTATCGTAATCAAAGGGAAACAGTTCATTCGGATACTTATCAAAGATCAGATCCATATCCAGCAGGCTTTTCTTACGGATAAGCTTTCTGATCCCGCTGTAATAATCATATTCTTTTTCTTTGTGGATCATACAGTCCCGTGTTCTCCCCGGCTGCTTTGATACATAATCCACACCATTGCACGAGCCTGCAGACACACCGATCACATGAGACAGATACATCTCATTCTCCATCAAAAAGTCCAGCGCTCCCGAAGTAAACACTCCCCTTGTGGCTCCGCCTTCCAACACGATTGTTCCTGCTGTCATAAATCCGCACTCTCCTCACTGTCAAAATATAAAAACATCTCTTGCCATTTGCATATATATTTGGTAAGATAAGCCTTACATGTAAAATATTTTTTAACATAATAATTTATATAATACCATAAGAATCTAAATTAGTCCAATCATTATTATTAAGGAGTAGAAAGAATGATCAGTACAAGTAACATTACACTGCGCGTAGGCAAGAAAGCTCTGTTTGAAGATGTGAACATCAAGTTCACAGAAGGCAATTGTTACGGCCTGATTGGAGCAAACGGCGCAGGCAAATCCACCTTTTTAAGAATTCTCTCCGGCCAGCTTGAGCCGTCGAAAGGCGAAGTCTTTATCACGCCGGGAGAACGTCTGTCCTTCCTGCAGCAGGATCATTTCAAGTATGATGAGTTTCCTGCCCTTGACACCGTCATGATGGGGAATCCGCGGCTGTACGAGATTATGCAGGAAAAGGAAGCAATCTATGCGAAAGAGGATTTTACCGACGAGGACGGCATTAAGGCAAGCGAACTGGAAGCTGAATTTGCCACCATGAACGGGTGGGAGGCGGAATCAGACGCCGCTTCTCTTTTAAATGGCCTCGGCATCGAGACAGAACTTCACTATGAGCTAATGAAGAATCTGGACGGTCCAAAAAAGGTAAAAGTCCTGCTGGCGCAGGCGCTTTTCGGCAATCCGGACATCCTGCTTCTCGATGAGCCGACAAACCACCTGGATCTGGACGCCATCGCATGGCTTGAGGAGTTCCTTATTAATTTTGACAACACAGTGATCGTCGTATCTCACGACCGTTATTTTCTCAACAAAGTCTGTACACAGATTGCAGATATCGACTATGGAAAGATCAAGCTCTATGCCGGGAACTACGATTTCTGGTATGAGTCCAGCCAGCTCCTCATCCGCCAGATGAAGGAAGCTAACAAAAAGAAAGAAGAAAAGATCAAAGAGCTGCAGGAATTTATCTCCCGGTTCAGCGCCAATGCCTCCAAATCCAAGCAGGCGACCTCAAGAAAACGTGCATTGGAGAAGATCCAGCTCGATGAAATCCAGCCTTCCAGCCGGAAATATCCCTACATTGATTTCCGTCCCAACCGGGAGATCGGCAACGATGTGTTATCCGTAGAAGGACTCAGCAAGACGATCGACGGGGAAAAGGTACTGGACAACATCACATTTACTCTGAACCATGATGATAAAGTGGCGTTTGTGGGAAGCAACGAGCTTGCCAAGACGACATTGTTCCAGATCCTCATGGGTGAGATGGAACCGGACGAAGGGGTATACAAGTGGGGAATCACTACCTCCCAGTCGTATTTCCCGCTGGATTTCGGCGATGAATTTGACAATGATTACACCATTGTCGAGTGGCTGACACAGTATTCTGAAGAAAAGGACGTCACTTATGTCCGGGGTTTCCTTGGGCGGATGCTCTTTGGCGGCGATGACGGCGTGAAAAGAGTAAGTGTCCTCTCCGGAGGCGAGAAAGTACGCTGTATGCTCTCCAAGATGATGATATCTGGTTCTAATATCTTAGTGCTCAACGAGCCTACGAACCACCTGGATATGGAGTCTATCACAGCCCTCAATAACGGAATGACCAAATTCCCCGGCGTGCTGCTTTTCAGTTCCAGGGATCATCAGATCGTGCAGACGACCGCCAACCGGATCATGGAGATCGTTCCGGGCGGTAAGCTGATCGATAAGATTACAACCTATGATGAATATCTGGAAAATGATGAGATGGCAAGAAAGAGACAGACATATACGATCCAGAAAGAGGAAGATGATTAAAATACCGTTGTAAAATATGCCGTTGAATTTTATATCAATCAAAGTATCTGTGGGCGCACCGGTCAACCGCTGGCTAATGCTGGCGGTTTTTTGTTGCTCAACAAAAAGAAAAACTCCTCCGCTTATCAGCGATTTCTGATAAGCGAAAGAGTCTTTATAAACATTTATAATTTATCTGTACTTTCTGAGCAGCGTCTGGTACACTGCGTCAAATTCTTTTGAGGCCCCGGTATTTTGCGCACAAGTCATGATCTCATGACGAATCCCCTGCCTGTCTGTCAGAAACAGGGACTTCTTTGTATGCCCCTTTAGCCCCACTTCTACTTTTTCCATATCAGGTATATAGTACATGGATATATCCCCTTTACCCGTAAGAACGTAATCTTTTGTCACCAGCACATGTCCCTCCGGCGCTGTCAGGACATCCGGCGCCCCAAGCTGGCAAAAGAACTCTTCTTTATCAGCTATATGGTCAAGCTTCTCTTTTAGCTGCTGCTGTGATCTTACATTGACAACAGCAAGTGCGGCTCCCGCAAGAGCCAATATAAGGGCAATCACGATATTGTTAAATAAGCTGATCAGGGCAAGGCTTAACAGACTGGCCCACACGATCATGCCGGTGCGCGCCTGTTTTACCCTGTCGCTGATAAAATCATAATATTTCTGTTCTCCTGCTGTCTGAATCTGATGCATTACCGTATCCTCTCCGGAAATCCAACCTTCTTCTGCACCTTGCGCAGCGTCTTCATAGCAAAATAATTGGCTTTCTCCGCATTGTTCTTGATGACGCTGTCAATGTACGCCTTATCTTTCTCAAGTCTTGCCACCTCGTCCTGCAGCGGCTTTAAGACAGATACTACCCCTTCACCTACGGCAGTCTTAAAGTCTCCGTAACCTTTACCATCGAATTCCTTTACCACATCCTCCGGCGTCTTCCCCGTACATGCGCTGTAGATATCAATCAGGTTCTTCACTCCCGGCTGCTCGTCGCGGTAAAGGATCTGCGCCTCAGAATCCGTAACCGCACGCTTGCATTTGCGCATGACCGTATCCGGATCATCCATCAGATAGATGCTGGCATTGGGATTCTCGTCAGACTTCGACATTTTCTTAGACGAATCTTGCAGGCTCATGATCTTCGCTCCAACTTTGCCGATATATGCCTCCGGCACGGTAAATACATCGCCGTAAATATTATTAAAACGTTCTGCGATATCTCTTGTAATCTCCAAATGCTGCATCTGATCCACACCCACCGGAACCACATCCGCCTGATAGAGGAGGATATCCGCCGCCATAAGGACCGGATAAGTAAAAAGCCCCGCATTGATGTTATCTGCGTGCTTAGCCGACTTATCCTTAAACTGGGTCATACGGTTTAACTCACCCATATAAGTGAAGCAGTTAAGTATCCAGGAAAGCTCTGCGTGCCCCGACACATGGGACTGGTAATAGATGCAGTTTTTCTCCGGGTCAATCCCTGCCGCAATATAAAGGGTAAGAAGTGCACGCGCACGTTTCCGCAAGGTTGCCGGATCTTGCCGCACGGTAATAGAGTGCAGATCTACCACGCTGTAAAAACATTCATATTCATCACTTAAAGTCACCCAATTTTTCAGCGCCCCCAGATAGTTTCCCAAAGTCAGATTTCCCGTCGCCTGCATTCCGCTGAATAATACTTTTTTTCCATTGATCATCTCTTCATCCTCCAAATCCACTGTTATTTTCTGTTTCATTCGATTCTATCCAAGCCTTACCGGTCAGGCGCACTTACCACGCCTTCACTTCATCCTTATAATAAGCATAATTCTCCGACAGTATCACCGGCACACCCCCTGTCACTTCCACTTCTGTAACCGCACAGTTCTTATGTACGCCCACGCCCCAATACTCGGATACCGGCTGATTCTTTATGACATTCAGCATCCCGCAGAGGGCTGCACCGTGGGTAGTGATCAAAATGTTCTTATCCTGCCATTCCTTTTTCTGATAAAGCTCTGTCAGGAAACCCTCCAGCCGGTCTCTCACCATATAAAAATCCTCGCCGCCCTCCGGCGCCACGTATTTTTCCGGTGCGTGAAAAAAGTAGCGAAACTCCTGCGGGAGATCCCACCCTTCCTCTGAACAGCATCCGCCCTCCCAGACACCGAATGCCATCTCGATGATCCGCCTATCAGTAAAGATTGGCACCGGCCTGCCTTCAAGGATCAGCTCTGCCGTCTCTACCGCTCTTTCAAGGGGACTGCTTATACAGGCTTCAAAAGGAATAGATGCCAGTCCTTTTCCCGTCTCTTCTGCCAGATGTCTCCCGAAAGCATTGAGCGGGATATCCACCTGTCCCTGGATCTTACGCGCCTTATTCCAGTCAGTCTCGCCATGCCGTACCATATATAATTTCATCTATCACGCCTCCTGCCTGATATCATACTGTGTATCCTCTTCATTCACACGCTTTATAAGTATATCACAACTCCCTGTATTTTTCATAGTCAATTCTGGATAAAAATGTTATACTACTAGCAGGCAATATTAGAAAAAGGAGAGAAACTTTATGGAAAAAATAGCAAGCTTTACTGTAGACCATCTGCGGCTCGTCCCAGGTGTCTATGTATCCCGGATTGACAACGTAGCCGGCAACCCAGTCACCACTTTTGACCTTCGCATGACTAGACCTAACTGCGAACCTGTGATGAATACCGCAGAGATACATACCATCGAGCACTTAGCCGCAACTTTTCTGAGGAATCACAAAGACTTTGCAGACAAGACCATCTACTTCGGGCCTATGGGCTGCCGCACCGGATTTTACCTGATCCTGTCCGGCGAATACCAGTCAAAGGATATCGTACCTCTTCTGACGGAAATGTATCAGTTTATGGCAGATTTCGAGGGGGAAGTGCCTGGAGCCGCTGCAAAAGACTGCGGGAATTACCTGGACATGAACCTTCCTATGGCAAAGTATCTTTCCAAGAAATATTTAGATGATGTACTGCTTAATATTACAGCAGAACAACTTATCTACCCCGAATAGTTCTCTAAGGGGTTGATTTGATCGCTTTTCTATCAACCCCTAATTTGAAAACAAACTGCCCCAAAAGGCAGTTTGTGTGCATATCTTTATCTATTCAATTACGCAAGCTTAGCTTTTGCAAGTTCTGCGACAGATGCAAATCCTTCTGCATCATTGACAGCCATCTCAGCCAGCATCTTTCTGTTGATATCAATGTTTGCCAGCTTAAGGCCATGCATCAGTCTGCTGTAAGATAAACCATTCATTCTTGCTGCTGCATTGATACGTGCAATCCAGAGCTGACGCATCTGACGCTTTCTCTGCTTTCTTCCTGCATATGCAGATGTAAGAGCTCTCATCACAGACTGTTTTGCAACTCTGTACTGTTTGGAACGTGCTCCTCTGTATCCCTTCGCTAACTTCAAAGTTCTGTTATGTCTTTTTTTAGCGTTTAATCCGCCTTTAATTCTTGCCATCTCTTATTATCCTCCTTCAAATCCTTACCCTTCTGAAAGCATAAGCTTACAGATACGGCAATACCTTCTTCATATTCTTTACGTTTGTTGCATCCGTAACGATTGGTTTCCTGAGATTTCTCTTTCTCTTTGTGGACTTCTTAGTTAAGATATGGCTCTTGTAAGCTTTATTTCTGACTAACTTCCCTGTACCTGTCTTTTTGAAGCGCTTTGCAGCCGCTCTATTTGTTTTGATTTTTGGCATGTTAATTTCCTCCTTAATTTGTATATATTTTTAACGTTTTTCAGTTAAAACCATACTCATATTCCTGCCTTCTAACTTTGGCTGTTTTTCAACGGTCGCAATATCTGCAAGCTTAAGCGCAAAATCATCTAAAATATGCTTGCTTTGCTGTACATGCGCCATCTCACGGCCTCTGAAACGCAGGGTAACCTTTACTTTGTTGCCTTTGCTGACGAATTTCCTGGCATTATTCACTTTTGTATTCAAATCATTGGTGTCGATGTTCGGTGAAAGACGCACTTCCTTAATTTCAACGGTCTTCTGCTTCTTTTTCGCCTCTTTTTCTTTTCTTGCAAGCTCATAACGGTATTTTCCGTAATCAATAATCTTGCATACCGGCGGCTGTGCCTTCGGGGCAACCTTTACCAAATCCAGCTCCGCCTCCTGCGCCAGCCTCATTGCCTCTTTTGAAGACATAATTCCGAGCTGTTCGCCGTTCTCGCCAATCAAACGTACTTCTCTGTCTCTAATCTGCCCGTTAATCATTAAATCGCTAATTGTAGTGCACCTCCATCAAATAAAATAAGTGAATAGCTACCGACTATCCACTTACATATCTGCATAAAATTCCCTACACGGAATCCTACATATACAATATCAAACCGATAGTCACCCGCTTGTGCTATGGTGAGAGTGGATACTCTGCTTTCTTTTTTCTTCACACGACTTGCAGTATAGCACAGGAAAAACATAATGTCAACAGTTTATTTTTCAATCCAGCACTCAATATCCTGCGCGCCCGCATATTTTTCCAGATATTCTTTCCCATACTTCAATGCCTCCTCCAAATCTTTATTATCAGAAAATGAATAGATCAGAGTCAGCACCTCCCGTGTATCTTCCGTGATCATAGCCCTTTTTGAATCACTGGTAGAACTTCCCACCGCTCCTCTGCCATCTGCCAACACCGGAAGATATGCAATATTAACCTCATCTTTTCCGATGCCTTCATAGGTCTCACCTTCTCTTCCTACACGAAACATAAGTACATCCTCTATCTGTCCGGCATCATAAGAACCGACAGAAAATCCCGACTCTATAGAGATCAAATTGTTGGTGTCCACAACCGTATTTACTTCATAAAGCCCCTTCCCCTGGCCAATGCGGCGAATCAACGCCTCGGAAGACACACGATAACGGCTCGGATCTTTTCCGAAAGCTTTATACGCCATCCTCGATTCTTTAATATTGGGAATATCATTAACACCATAATCAAAAATATCATTCTTCGTCTTTTTATAAATGTCTTTTTTCAAATACCTCCACATATCTTCATTCTTTTTTTCCACCTTCACTCTATATTGAAAACAGCCAATCCGCACTGCCGGCCAGAGTTCTTTCATCTCTTTGCCAATCTTTAATTGCTTTCTCATATTTATCTCCTTGCATCAATTTTTCCACAGTATATCATATTTTTTTCGCAAACAAAACTTGTTTTTCTGGATAATCCCATGTAATATATAAAAAATAAATAAAAAAGGAGGGACTATATGGATTTAAAGAAATGGCATGTATTTCTTGCCGTAGCAAAATTCGAGAACTTTACAAAAGCAGGCGAAGAGCTTGGCTACACACAATCCGGCATCACACAGATGATGAAGAACCTTGAACGGGAAGTAGGATTCCCCCTCTTCAAAAAGACGAACCACGGCATCTCCCTCTCTGATGAAAGCTTATCGCTGCTGCCGTCCATCCGCAATCTGATCGCTTCCAGCGAATCCCTGAAACAGGAAATCTCATTTTTAAAAGGTGCAGAGCGCGGAACTCTTAAAATCGGCACATATACTAGCTGCTCCATCCACTGGATTCCGAAAATCATACGGGAATTCCAAAAGAATAACCCCGGGATCCTGTTTGATATTATTGAAGGTCATGAAAATGAAATCGCAGACTGGGTACTGAATTATAAAGTAGATATCGGCTTCTGCAGTTACCAGAAAAATCAGACTGCCGATTTTATTCCTGTACACAATGATGAGATGCTGGCAATCCTGCCAAAAGGCCACCCCTACGCCGAATATAAGGAGATTCCTTTAGAATTATTCCAGGATGCTCCGTTTATCATCTGCGAATATACTTACAACACTGACATCCACCAGATTTTAAAAGAATATGATATTCATCCGGACATCAAATATACGATGAACAATGATTTTTCTATCCTCTCTATGGTAGAGCATAACCTGGGCATCAGCATCCTGCCGGAGCTGGTCATCCGCGGACGCACAGGCAATTTTGAGGTGCGCCCAATAACCCCTTATGTATATCGCGAACTCGGAATGGCCGTGCATCCGTCCCACAACTGGTCACCTGCCATGAAGATATTCATCCGATACGCAAAGGGATATCTCCTTGCTTGAATGTCCTGCCGCTTTCGGATTACATCGTCTTGAAAATTTTTTTCACGGTAATCAAAAACAATACCGATGTCGTAAACACCGACAAGACATCCGCAACAGGTTCCGCCCGGTAGATTCCCATAACCCCCATGAATTTGGGCAGGATGATGGCAAGAGGGATAAGCAGGATGACCTTGCGCAGCAGTGCGATAAACATGGACACCTTCGCCTGTCCCAAAGCGATAAACGTAGCCTGACATGCCGACTGTATCCCAAAGATTGTCATTCCCAGGAAATAGGTCGGCATAACCTGTACCGTAAGCTTTGTCAAAGCCTCATTGCTTGTAAATATACCCGCATACACACCCGGCGATACGACAGCTATTCCGCAAAACACGAACATTCCGGTAAATGTGATGGCAAGCATCCTAAGAAAAGCACTTTTTACCCTCTTCTTATTCCCTGCGCCAAAATTATAACTGATAATAGGCTGTACTCCCTGAGTGATGCCTTGAAGCGGTATAGTAATAAGCTGCATCACACTTGTCATGATCGCCATCGTCCCCACATACAGGTCCCCGCCGTACTTTTGAAGTCCGGAATTAAGTGTAATACTCACCAGGCTCTCTGTACTCTGCATAATAAAAGGCGAAATTCCAAGCGCAGCAATCAACTTCACCGTACTCGCCTCAAAACGCATATTGGAAACTTTAAGCTTGATCACGCTCTTCTTTGAGGTGAGAAACCTGGCAACCCACAATGCACTGACCGCCTGAGAGATCACGGTGGCAAGGGCAGCTCCCTTCACTCCCATCCCGAACAAAAAGATAAATACCGGATCCAGGCATATATTTATCATTGCTCCAATCAGCACGGAAAGCATCGCCGTCTTCGACGCTCCCTGCCCGCTGATAAAAGTATTAAGCCCCAAGGCAATCTGTACGAATATGGTTCCTATAAGGTAAACACCTATATAACTCTCTGCATATCCGATCGTCACCTCGCTGGCTCCAAAAGCATATAAGATCGGCGTCTTAAACACCGAGAAAAAAAACGTGAGCAGCACAGAAAACAGAACGATAAGACCGGCAGAGTTCCCCAGGATCTTCTCCGCCTTTTCATAATCTTTCTTGCCCAGCTCTATGGAAGCCAACGGCGCGCCTCCCATTCCTGAAAATGCACTGAACGCAGACACAAGCATGATGATCGGGAATGTTACCCCCACTCCTGTAAGTGCCACGTCCCCATGCCCGGGGATATGCCCGATATAAATCCGGTCAACAATATTATATAGCACATTGATAAGCTGGGCTGCCACCGCCGGAAGCGCCATTGACACTATCAGCTTTCCGAGCGGAGCACTTCCCAGCCGTTCATCCTGTCTTCCCTGTTTCTCCACAGCCGTATCCTGCATAAACTATATTCCTTCTTTCTATCCGAACTATGCCGCCTTCAAAATAATACCTTTCGGCTTACTCTAAAGACCATATAAAAGAGTATAGCACAATCCATGCCGTATTCACAGGAAGACGCCTATTAAATTTGCATTAAATTTCCCCGGCCATGCTTTAGTTTAATTTCACATTCAGATAACTTCTGCCGGAAAGTGTCTTGTTAAAACAGATGCTGCACAATATGATCACACATCCGATTGCAAATCCCCACCAATTGAATATAGCTGTCAAAATCAAAAGCTCCAGCCGCATAAATTTAAGCGCATATCCAAGCTCAAAGTTCGGCTGCGTGTAATTCGCCACTGCCACAAATGCCATGTAGAGCATAACTTCCGCGTTGAATTATTATTATAAAAAACAAAACTCTACACATGTCTGTAATCGGCTGTATTTGGTAGTTTTATGACATTTAAAATTATTATAAATCTACACCATTGTTCGTAAAAAAAAATAAATTGGTGTAAATATTGGTGTAAACAATGTATCTCAAAATCAAATTGGTGTAAATTACCCTATACCCCTCATGATTTTATAAAATTCTTCATTTACAAAATCATCATCTACTGATATATACACATTTGCTGTTGTAGAATAAGAACCATGTCCTACTATTTTTTGTAATGCACTTGGATTAAGGTTTAATTCAGCCATTCTGGTACAAAAGGTATGACGGCATATATGACATGATACATTTGGCAACTGATCTTTATGTGATGCATTATACAACTCGACAATTTTTTTTGCATAATCATTAAATCGTGCAGTTAATATTGGAAGTCCACTTCTGGTGTGTAAGACAAAACCTTGATATCCATCTATTTCACTTCCAAACTTCAATGAATCAAAATACGTATCTTTCTTTAGGTCTTTTAATAAATTATAGACATCATCTGACATTGGAACTTTCCTTATGGCATTAAATGTTTTAGGAGAGTCAATGTGGTAACTCGTTCTGCTATTTTCATCTCCAAGTATAAATTGATGATCCACATTAATTATTTTATTTTTCAAGTCAATATCATTCCATGTTAATCCTGAAACCTCACCAATTCTCATACCTGTAAAAAGCATTAGTTTAAATCCAAGAAGATAGTTCTTGCCTTCATTATAATTTTCTGCTGTTTCCAAAAATTTTATTGTCTCTTCCTTAGTCAAGGAATACCTTTTGTTTATTTTCTTATAGGGTTCAATGCATTTAACAGCAAAATTTCTTCGTATCAAATCATCTTCATATGCCATATTTAAAGCGCCATTGATATATTTATGAATACACTTTATTGTGCCATTAGAATATCCTTTTTCGCTTAGTTCTTTATAAAATTTTACGATGTCTGATTTGACTATTGATTTAACTTTTTTTCGACCTATCCAAGTGGATTTTATCCATCTGTTATATTCTATTTCATATTTATATTTTGTCCTTGGTTTTATATTTACATTTTGATCCAAATATCTTGTAAATAACTCATTTAAAGATATATTGCACGTATAAATTCCATCCTCTATATCTTTATTAATTTCTTTCTCTTTTTCTCTCAATATATTTAAAGTTTTACCATATATTGTTTTTCTTTTTCCATATAAATCTGTATAGCGGTACATATACGTGCCATCTGCTCTTTGATTTTCTCCTTTCTGCAACACTCGACCTTTATTATCTTTTCTGCGCTTTATCATGTTTTCACTCCTTTCTTTTATGACGAAAAGAGCCTTGATATGATATTTTATTATATCATAAAAAGGCTCTTATGAAACATTATTTTTTACCATACACTTTTTGATTCTAAATATTCTTCAAATTTTTTTCTTTTAATGAGCCTGTGTGTGCCTTTAAATAACACAAATTCACATCCCGGTTCGTCTGTTCGTTCTCTCAGTTCATTTATTCCTATGCTAAACAATGCTGCTGCTTCTGGCAATGTAAGATTAATTTTTTCCCAAATTGGTATACCCATATCATTTTTCCGCATTTATTTTTTCCTCCTGCATTTCTTTATTTTTTCCAATTATTTACTATAATATTCATTATTTTCCAGTGCTTCCCATGCCTCCGTTTCTTATATCGCTAACAACATCATCATATGTAATACCATATTCAACTAAAATCCCCTGTGCAATTCCATCACCCCTTTTAATTTTTAGCGTTTTTGTTTCATTGGTATCATTGGTTAATTTTAAAAATATATGCCCTTCATTATCAGAATCATAATAGTCGCTATCGATAATTCCCACCGTATTATTAAGCTGGATGCGATATTTAAAGCCAAGCCCACTTCTCGGATAACATTGAAGCATCCAACCATCTTCCATTTTACATCTGATTCCTGTTGGTATTTTTATTGTACATCCTGGATGTAATGTAAAATCTTTTGGAGAAAAGAAATCATATCCTGCCGAACCTTTAGTTGCTCTATGTGGAAGTTTTATATTATTATATATCTCGGTAATGATTTCATCAGATTTATTTCCAAATGTATCAATCCAATCATTCATAAACCGATTTAAACTTATTTTTTCAAATCTTGCAATTCTTTTCATCATTTTATTTAACCTTTCTGTAATCGGAAATTATATTTAATCTTTTCATTTTTTCAAGATTAAGATTTAATTCTTTAATTACCACTTTTAACACTTTATTATGTTTGGGATTTGTATATGTTCTATTGTAAAAATGTGTATAAATCTCTCCAGAATTATTATCTATTACATCATATACTATGTAATTATCAGAAACAGAAATTATAAAGTTTGCACTTACTGCAGGTATATCTTTATATCTATATAATGGAATATTTAATCTATAATTTGTTCCATATTTTTTAAATCCATACTTTATCAAATCATCAGTCTTATAGTCTTTATTTAGAACAATTTCACACATTTTTTACCTCCTTGTTGGTAATACTCACTTGCTCTACTCTTCATCTGCTATCCGCAAACAATCTATCATGTTGTCTATATATACTCCTTTTCTAAATACCTTATATATCTATCCCACTCACCAATTGAATGAATATAATTCTTTCCAGAAAGCCCCTTTAATGCCATATCTGATTTAATATCTTCCCAAGTATTTTTTCTTGTTATCAACGATTTCAAATAATTATTTGTAGTATGTGTAAGCGTTATTATTTGTTTTTTATCTATTTTTTCAACTATTTTTTTGTATTTCACCAAATCCTCATCTGATATTTTATAAGACCTATTTTTAGGTAGATTTCTTGAACTGAATGGGCTGATATTTGAACCACTTGTTTTAGGTTTTAAATATTTTTCTAGTGCACACATATATTTTGATTTAAACTGAAATAATACCTCCACATCATTCTCTTCCCTATTACATATAATATCTTGTCCAAGTTCTTTTTCTATTGCACTAATAATATTGTGTCCCCTTGTTTTGGATGGAATATATGCTTCTAAAGTAGATTTTCCATAATAAAATATTTTAATATTATTATAGCAATCTATATAGCAGTCTATATCTTCATATGTGTCATCAAGTTTTCTGGGAAATTGATTTACCCTTCTGTCATATTCACTTCTAATCCTATATTTTCCTTTATAATGGGATATTAAGTAATTTGCTATATTATCACCTCCCTTTAGTATTCTTCATAATCTATTTCGTATTTTTCTTTTGGTTCAGACTCTTCAGCCTTATTAACTTTAAACAAAGCAGTATTTCTATCAAAAAATATAATTTTATCAACATCATTGTTGTTAAAGAGATACGCTCGTTTATCTCTTTTGTCCACAGCAACAAACCATGTATCTCTTACAGTTCTAACTATAACTTCACATACTTCATAAATTCTAGTTTTGGGAATAGTTCTTGCATAATATAAAATATCCTTCTTCTTTAATCGCACCATAAGACAACCTTTCCTTGTCGTAATGATCTTTTAATATCAATAACCCTTTGGTTTTTACTTCCTCGGTAGGGTAGTGTGATATCGCGTTGTGATTCTATATATCTTCCATCTACCAAAACATCACATAGATATAATAAGTCCTTCATTTTATAGTCTTTTATGATTTCTTCTATCGTGAATCCTGTATAACACCAAATATTATTATTGGGGATATGGATTCTGGATATAAAATTTTTAACTTCTACTGCTGAATACATCGGATCGCCACCACTAAGTACCAATGCTGACAAAAATGGCCTTTTATCAATTTCAGAATTGATGATACTGATTAAATTATTAGATATCACTTTTCCATAATCAAAATCCCATGTATCTTTAGAATGGCATCCACGGCAAAAATGATCACATCCACTAAAGAAGATAGTACAGGCTACTCCTTCAGCGTCAACAGTAGATTCATAGTTGATCCCTGCTATATGTAACATTTTTTATTCTCCAAAATCTGTATATGCGCTATGTTTTACACGTTCTTTTACCTCAGCTTGTTTTCCATTATTAAAATTTCTATAATCAGTAGTAAGATAACCAGTTACACGTCTTAATTGTTGAATATTTTTGCTACCACACTCTGGACAGATATCATTAAATTCACCCTGAAACCCACAGTCCAAACAACTATCAATAGGAAAATTAAAAGCTAAATATGGAATATCTAATTCATTGAAAGCATAATCAATGATATCCTCTACTGCTTTTGTATTTTTTATGAATGTTGATTCTAATTCAATATACGTTATACAGCCAGATGTTGCATATTTTGTAAAAGGTGCTTCTACACGCAATTTGTCATAAATTGAAATTTTTTGCCATACTGGGACATGAATACTATTTGTTATAAATTCATGACTTGTTACATTTTCAATTACACCATATTGATTTCTTAATGCAGTTAATGCAGTTCTGCAAAGTCCTTCTGCTGGGGTAAAATACGTTCCAAAATTTAAATCATTTCTATCGCTTGCGTCTTTAGCATAGTTGTAAATATGTTCTACGACAGATAACGCAAACTTATGTACTTCTTCATCTTCTGCATGATTTTTACCAAATAGAGCAACACAAGTTTCAGCCATCCCAATGATCCCAAATCCTAATGTTCCATGTTTTACTGCATTTTCAACAGTATCATTACATTCTCTTGATCCTTTAATGGTATTATTTTGGTACATGAAAGGTGCTGACTTAGGAGACTGGGATTTGATGATCTCGTATCTTTCTATCAATCCTTTTTCGCAAATGCGGAGGGCGTTATCTAATGCTTTCCAAAATTCATCTAAATCTGCACTTTTTCTTTTACCAAGACAAATACCATATTCAATGCCCAGTTTCGGTAAAATGATCGTATTCGGTACATTATTACCTCTTCCTTGACGAATATATCCAAGTCCATGACGATCATACCCTATTAACGTGCGGCAGCCCATTGTACTTAAATAAGTATCTGGTTCCCCTTCTGTCTCATGTGCTTGTGACCAATTCCCATTAACCCAGTTAGGATAAATTCTTTTAGACATAGATTCTAAAGCCAATTGTTTTAAATCATAATTTGGATCACCTGGATTTGCATTTATTCCATTTTTATATTGAAAAATACTGATAGGAAAAATGCTTGTCAAATGATGTTGTCCAATACCATCAATGCTTGCTTCCATGATCCATTTTGTGACCAATCTCCCTTCTGCTGAAGTGTCTCGCCCTATATTAATTGAAGTAAATGGAACCTGTGACCCTTGTCGGCTTTCCAATGTATTCAAATTATGAAAAAGTCCTTGTGCGGCTTGTCTTCCTTCAGATTCGAGCATTTCAATAGCATACTTATATACTTTTGGATGTACCAGTGCATTTTCATCATCTACATCTAACTTCTTAGGAAAGGTTTTGATGTATTCTTCTGATGAACCATAAATCCATTTCAGACCATCTTTGAAATGTTTAGCAAAACTCATTTTTACAAAAGGTGCCAGATCATAATCTAAGTGAATAGAACCAACGCCACCAAATTGCACTTGGCTTTGACATTGAAATGCGACTGCAACTAATTGGCAAGCTGTGCTAAAAGAAGCAGGTGGTCTTACATCCCCATTTCTTGTTTTAAACCCATATGTAAAGATCTCACCAAAATCCAGATTTAAACAGTTATGCATTCCATAGATTGCCTTCTCTAAATCATGTTGATATACCAACATATCTTTATGTGCCTGTGCTACCTCCTCGCTCAATCCGCCATATTCAAGTGCGATTGTTTTTCCAATATCAGCAGAAGCTTCTTTTTCTCTTCCCGAAAATGAACGTTCATCTACATTTGCGTTAGCATTTTCTATATCAGAAGCGTTAACTCTTTTCATAACTTTTTGAATGACACTACTATTTCTTTCTCTAACTTTGTTCCTATCATTTCTGTATATGATATATCTTCTTGCAACATCTTTACGATCACTCTCCATCAGTCCCTCTTCAACCTGATCCTGAATCTCCTCCACTGTCATACTCTTATTTAGAGATTCTATGTGCTCAGCAATGTTTCTGGCCTTTTCTTTTGCATAAGTCGTTTCTTTACCATCTACATCACTAAATGCTTTTAGTACAGCTATCTCTATCTTCTCTTTATCAAATTTAACTTTACGTCCATCTCTTTTTTGTACTGTCAAAAATAATCCCTCCTCACATATTAAATAAAGCACGTCCTAAAATTTATAATTCCAATACCTACAACTGTCTTTCAATCAAGATCAAATTCAAAAATCCATCAAATAAACTGATTTTCATTTATCATCTCTCCTTTGCCAGCAAAACAGGTGTTCAATATCAATCCACATCATTCACTTCCCATTTCTTGATAAAATTATAAAAATCACGTTCCGTATTTACATTATCAGTGTTTATATTGACTTCTAGTGGTTTCATTAAATTCAAACTAAATATCCCTAGAATACTTTTACCGTCTATAATTTGCCTTCCTTGCTCTACGTCAATGTCACCTTCATAGTACTTTGTACTGGCATTAACAAAACTATTTACATCACTTACTGTATTTAATTTTATTCTCATACTCCTATTCCCCCATAATCCAATTGCTAATTAAACCACAAAACAAATCAATTGATTTTTGATTTCCTTTATTAAAATTCACACTTGCTACACGTCCTAATGATGTGGATAAAACGCCCATAATAGATTTAGCATCAACAGTATATTTTCCAACAATATAATCAATATCTATATTTTCAAATTGGTTGCATATTTCTACAAATTTCTGTGCATTTTCTATACTATCCAGTTTTACTTTAATTGTATTTCCCATTTTAATCCTTTCTCATTTCACATGATTTTGTAATATTATCTAATAATGCAACTCTTGTTAATAAACCAACCCCTCCGGGAACAGGTGTCACATATGTATTTTTTATATTATTATTTACATAATTACGATTAATATCACCACATAATTTTCCGTCAATATCATGATTAATTCCAACATCTACTACTATTCCATTCTCTGGCATTTCACAACAGAATAGATTTGCTTTTCCCACAGCTGAAATAACCAAATCGGAATCCTGTGTATATTTTTCTATATTTTTCGTGTGACTATTGCAGCTTATAACCGTACTCCCTCTATCGATCAACATATTTACAAGTGGCTTTCCCACTATCTTACTGCGTCCTAATACTGTTACTTGTTTTCCAGTAAAATCATATTTATTATATTCCAGCCACTCTATAATTCCTTTTGGTGTACAAGATTCAAAACAACTGTCTTTTCTAAATCCATCAACATCTTTATCAGGAGTTATATTAGCTAACAACTCTTCAACATTGTACTTTTCTGGTATTGGTAGTTGAACAATAATCCCATTCATTAACTCATCATTACTCAGTGATATTAAAATATTACACAAGTCTTCCTGTGTGTATTTTGAAGACTCTAATTTAAAATGAACAAACTTAATACCAACCTCTTCACAATCTTTCTTTTTACCATTTATGTAAGCATTTGAAGACTTATTATCATCAATTTGTACTACTGCTAATGTTGGAATCTGTTTTACATTATCTAATTTTGACTTTAATTCTTTCTTTTTTATTGAGCAATATTCTTTGCATGATATAATATTCTCTTTTTGAAAATTCATTAATAACTTGCCTTTCTTAATAATTGTATCTATCTATATAGTATCTATAAATGTAACTTAATGCATTTTCCAGTGCTTTTTCTCCAGTTTCAATTCTATCGATTTGCTCAACTTTCCATGGATGAATATTTTTTACTGCTGACTCATCTTCTAAGAATCCTATTACAGGTTTTCCGCTAATAAACGCATACAAAATTTCATCTGAAGTTCCGATAGAAGCATGTAGATCTCTTAGATTGCATAATACAATATCTGCCTCTCTAACCATCCTAAGATCAAATCGCATAACCTCTGATTCAGTTTTATGATAATTTTTACCTATTTCATAATAATCTGTAGGAGATACGATTGTGATATCACTATAGAATCTCTTTACATATCTTTTTACATGGTCTCTCCATTTTTTAGGATAACCGTGTTGTTCTGTGTTAAAATAGCAGCCCATTGCACCAGCAAGATATATACTACGCTTCATTAACTGTCTCTCCTTTCACAAAATCTTTTGCTTTATTATTTAACTCTTCTTTTGTTCCATTGTTTTCAATTATATAATCATATTCATAATTAAAAACATTCTCGTCTGCCATATTAGAGGTGATGTGCTTTATCGCATCCCGTACTATTAAAATTGTTTTTGCATTAAACTCTTTTGCTGCCCTTTGGATCTCTTTTGGTTCACGGATATGCAAAAATAAGAATCTACTTTCTTTGTCTTCAAAAAATTCATTTACCTTATTTTTTACACTCTTAAAAGACATATCACAATATTCACTTGTTAACAATTTTAAATCTGATAAAAATTTTCTGTCTCTTTCAGTTTTCTTTCCATTCCATCCAATTTTTTTCGCTATTTCTTTTACCTTATCTACAGATGAAAAATTAACAACCGTATGAAATTTTTTGAGTTTGTTATTCAGTTCTGTTGATACTAGCTCTACAAAGGTGTCCTTCCCGACACCTCCAGAACCATTGATTATAAAAACACGTTTATCCAAAAGTGTAATCTTCCCTCCTATAAAATAATCTTTTCAAAGCCATGATGTTTCGCCAGTTCATTTTCAATTGTTGACTTCCCTGATCCGGAAGCCCCTAGTAAAACAATAATCATATATGTATCTTCTCCTTTTAAATTCCCAATTCAAATTTTAATTGTGGCTTATTCGACTCATATCCTTTTAAAACAAAATCATCAACCGTAATTGAGTAAAAATCTTTTTTATCAGGATTCAACTCTAATACAGGGTTGCAGTCTATCGGTTCTCTTTTTAACATTTCTAATGCATTATCTACATGTCTATCATAAATTTGCTGGTTAGCAATAAAATGCGTGAATACTCCAGACTTATACCCACAATGTCTTGCTACCATCATCATTAATGCTACATATTGCATCTGATTAATATTACCTGCTGTCAACCAATCAGAACTGCGCTGATACATAATCATATCAATATATTCTCCACGAACTAAGAACTGTGTTTGATAGCAACACGGTTTTAATCCGTGAGGATTTTTAAAATCTTCTTTCTGCCATAAATTGATAATATGCCTTCTCCCATATGGATCATTGATTATTTCATCCAAAATAGGTTTTACGAGATTATGTTTTCTGACAGTTTCTCCATAACATGAACCGATTGTTCTATCACCAATATCCCAAGAATCCCACCAATCTACTCCATATTTATCTCTTAATAAATTAAGATTATTGCTTTCGTCCTGATATATCCAAAGGATTTCGCCAATTGCTTTTTTAAAATAAATTGGTCTTAATGTAGTAATTGGAAACTCATTTTTGCTAATGTCATATGTATGAACAACACCATTTACTGACAATGTATGTGCTGGTGTTCCATCCTCATAATGTGGTCTTGGATTTACATCTTTATAGCCATCATTCAAAATGTGCTTAATAGTTTCAATCATATATTCATCTGCTTTTATCATTCTACTTTTACACCTCAAACTTTCTCATATCTTCGATAAACGATGAAATAACACTTTCGTCAGAACTGATTGCTTGTACTTCCAATGGTTTCCCTTGTGCAATAGCGAATACTCCAATTAGCGATTTTGCATCAATAATATTTCTTCCATCATATAAATTAATGTCACAATCATACCTTGAACAAGTATTAATAAATTCTGCAATAAACTCTGGTGTTGTTAGTTTAATCTTAATTTTCTGCAATTTTACTCCTCCCTATATTTGTAAAAGTTGTGTGCTCCATCATCAAATACAAATTGATAGTTTAATGCATTATTACTATCGAAGAATAAACATCCATCCGTAGTATCTTCCAGCATAAAAGCATATTCACACGCAAGAATAGTATCTTCTGTAACTTCTACTTCTCTATATCTACCGTCAGCAATAGGTGAAAATTGATCACACACTAAAATATCTGATAATGTATTAGGAAATCTTTCATGATAAAATCTGTTAAATATTACATTTGCAACATTGACTTTAGATTCAAATGAATATTCATCTCCAACCTCTGCTTGTACAACATGAAAAAGCAAATCCAATTCTTCTTCCGAAAAATAATCATATATGGTTTCAGGTGGATCAATTATGTACGAATATTCCTCAATAATATTTTTATAAGCAATGAACCATTCTTTCTTATCTGTGATGGTTTCTATTTCAGTCATTTCATAATTCATTTCTTCGATAGCATTATCAATTTCAAAATTTATTGATACTGGTTGTTCTATTACAAAATTTTCAGCACTAATTCCTGTGAATATTGCTGTTTCTTGTACTGCCACAGATTCAGTTTTTGAATTTTCACTATGTCCCTCTAAGGGGACGACACGCGCACTTAAAGAAACTATCACTACTGATAGCAAAATTTTAGTCTTTATATTCATTTGTCCTCCGTTGAAATTTGAATTTTATTTGATGTGTTTACGAGTTACATTTATTTCTTCTATATTTAAGATGTGATCATTTGAACAAATTCACCTTCGCTTATAATTGGTATCCCTAAATCATGAGCCTTTTTATTCTTTCCAGATGTACTTGTAACATCATTGTTTATCAAATATGATGTTTTTACTGACACAGAACCAGATACTTTTCCTCCGTTTCTCTCAATTGTGGCAACTAATTCTTCACGATTCTTATAAAACTTTAAACTCCCTGTAATTACAAAAGTTTTACCTCCTAACACTTGTTTTACATTACCATTATTATCTGACTCTCTAAAATTAAATTCTACAATCAGCTCCGCAATCCATCTATAATTATCTCTGACGAAATCTTGCATCGAGTTATTCATTATATCACCAAAATCATCTAATTTAGTAAAGTCATAACCATGACACCAGATATCATAAAATTCTTCTGCTTGATTATTGAATTCTTTGGCAATAGTTTTACTTGCTGTCCTACCAATCAACGGAATACATAATCCATAAATAAATCTATCCAATGTAGTATTTCTACTTTTTTCAATGCCCTGTAACAGTTTATCTACAGATTTCTTACCAAAGCCATCAAGTTTATATATTTCTTCTTTATACTCTGATAGATAATAAATATCTCTGAATGAGTTCAACCATCCTAAATCAATAAATTTCTGTAGTGTCTGTTCAGATAAGCCATCTATATTAATTGCATTTTTACTTACAAAATGTGATAACTTTCCAAGCAATTTTCCTTTACAATTTGGGTTGGTACATATAAGAATTTCTGTGTCATTATCTTTTGGAATATCTGTATTATCACCACAGATAGGACATTTATCTGGAATAATGATACTTTCTATTTCCTCTTTATCTTCTGGGTCTTTAAATGGCAAAATTGGTTCTGCACTATAAACTTGTGGTATTATCTGATTTGCTTTAAAAACATTTATTTCTTGACCAATGAATTCTACTCCTAATTCTCTCATTACAGATAAATTGTGTAATGATGCCCTCTCAACCACAGTCCCATCAATTTCTATCGGTTCAAAAACTGCTGTTGGTGTTAAAACTCCGGTCTTACCCATCGTAAATTCTACACTTATTAATTTTGTTGGATAAATATCATCATAGAATTTAAATGCTAATGAATGTTTTGGGTGGTGTCCTGTTGTTCCTAGAGATTCTCCATAGGTAATATCATTGTAAGTCATAACCAGTCCGTCTATCGGAAATTCTTTCATTTTTGCAATCTCTTTCAATGAATTAATATATTCCTCATAATGTTCTTCCCAACTTTTTATAATAATCTGTGGAACCGTTTCAAAACCAAGTGCTTCTACTAAAGAAAATCTATCAACCATTGTATTTATTGAATACTTTTCTTTTTCTACAAAAGGAACTTTCCACACAATAAATTTAATATGTCTCTGTGCTGCTACTCCACTATCTAATTGCCTAACTGATCCACTTACAAGATTTCGTGGATTCTTATATTTTTCGTTCTCAGGAAGTTTACTGTTAATCTTTTCAAAGTCACTATATGTAATAATGGCTTCACCCTCAACTTCCAAATGTCCTGTATAATCTATGTGTAATGGAATATTTTCAAACACCTTTGCATTGTGTGTTATAATTTCTCCCTCTTCACCATTTCCACGAGTCTCTGCCTGAATTAACTCGCCATTCTCATAAGTAAGTAATACAGTTAATCCGTCCATTTTGCACATGAGTATACAATTTTTGTCGCCAGCAAATTTCTTTAAATCATCTACTGACTTTGTTTTATCAAGTGAAAGCATAAGATGCGAGTGTTTCACCTTTTCAAGTTTTGACTTGACTTCATATCCAACTGTATATGTTGGTGAATTAGCCATTACAATATTTGTTTCTTCTTCCAGTCTTTTTAACTCATCAAATAAATCATCATATTCATGATCTGAAATTTCTGATACAGAATTGTTATAATATGAGTCTCTGTACTGATTAAGCTGTTGGGTTAATTCTTTTATTCTCTTTACTTTATCCAATCACATTCTCCTTCCTTTGAAACACACAATTTATTCACTGTCTATTACTATTTCTCCATTTATCCCCTCATAAATTAGTGCATCAGAAATCTTCAATGATACTGTTCCATTAGGAGTTTCTACAATAATTTTTTGCCCAGGATTCTTTTCCTTTAACTCGTCTAAAATTTTAATTGTTTTGTTTTTAATATCTCTCACTTTTCTCCCTCTTAAGCAGTAATTTTATTTATATTACACATCCCCATTTTCTCTATTGCTAGCTTTAACAACATCAAAACCTTCTGGATACCTTGCTTTCAATTTATCAACGTTCATCTGTAGGATATCATCCAGATCCCATCTAAAAGCGTGACACATCATAGCAATATATCACATAATATCTCCCATTTCCTTTTTGAGATGTGTCTCATCTAAATCTTTCTCATGAAAAATCCACTTCTTAATCATATCATTAAACTCTCCAACTCCTCCAGATAAATCTAGACATGCGTTTAGTACTGCTCCAGTATTTTCTACTATCCTATTTTCTACATTTCCTAATAGTGTTAGGTTTAACAATCTTTTTTGTTGCGTTCCCATCATTCGTTCTCATTGCTATTCCTGATATTCTTTACCATTCATTTTTATTTTCTACTTTTTATTGTAAAAATGCTAAATTATTTTATCCAATCTGTTAATACTAATTTCTATTGCTTTTTGATTTATGTCACATCCTATATATTTTCTTCCAAGTTCTTTTGCTGCAACACACGTTGTACCACTTCCACAAAAGAAATCTGCAACAACCCCATCTATGGGACAACTTGAATCAATAATTTTATACAATAGTTCTTTTGGTTTTTGCGTTGAATATCCAATTCTCTCTGTTTTATCATTTTGACCAAGCATATTTATCTTCCATACATCATCCATAATCTTGCCACGATCATCATAATATTTTTCTTTTTCGTATCCACGAGGAGCTGTTTTTGAATATTCTTGTCTTATATATTTACTATCTCCATTGAAATAGTAATTGTCTGATTTGCTATATCTGAAGATTGTATCATGCCTTTTACCAAAGTCTTTCTTTTTTCGTGGTGCTGAATTATACCACCAAATAATCTCATTCCTAAAATTATTTTCTCCAAAAATGTTGTCCAATTCTACTTTTATGTAGTGTGATAAGTTGCAATCACAATGTATATATAACAATCCTGTTTCTTTCAAAATTCGTTTCATTTCTAAAAACCTTGGATGATACCATTGAATCGCCTCATCATTTGATCCAAGATTATCATTGAAATCATCAAACTTTTTTCCAGTATTATATAAAATATCACAATAGATTAAATCTATACTGTTATCACCTAATAAGTGCATTAGTTGTAAATTATCACTTTGATAAATTTTATTTATTTCTATTCCTTTTCTCCTCCTTATAATTGTAAGTCTATTTCTTTTCTTGTTTCTTCTCTGAATTTCTTTTTGAATAATCTTCTATTTTTCTTTTTCATCTTTGCCCAGCCGTTATGATTATTCGCCCAGCAAGCATATCTATGACTAAATTCTGATTGACCTCTATCTGAGTATTGTCTTCTTATAATTTCCGATCTGTTCACAATACCTACACCTCGAATATTTTTTCACAGCAGCAATATTATCTTCTAATATACTAATTACGTCATTTTCTAAAATCGGTATATCATATTCAATACCAATTTTTTTACAAATTTCTCTTGCTAATGTTTGATCTTTCATACTTCTAGCATTAATATATCTATACATTATAAGATTTGTTTGTTTTTCATCCATTTTAAATTTATCATTCCTTATCTTTAAAAGACTTGATTCAACTATTTATTAATTAGTTTTCCTTGTTCAATAATCCATTTATATAAGTTAGTACAACACGGCTCATGTAATATTTCTTTATCTAATTTTGTTCTTCTTTCGTATTCATGAATCATTACAGGACAATTTTCACATTCAGTTAAACAACAAAACTGAGAGGCTAATTCTGCTAGTGTTGTAATTTTTCGAGTATTTAACTCTTCATTTAAAAAATTGCGTTCTTTCACGGCTTTTGCATACTCACACTTATCATCACAATCAGATGAATATTGCTTTCCAAGTATGTTATAACAGTATTCTATACATGGATTAAACATATATTTTCACCTCATATATTCCATTGAAAGCGTGGTTCTATTGCTTTTCCTTATAATCTTTCAAATTAATTTCTTCCATAGCAACAATTTTAAACCATCCAGGATTCAAACCAATCTTCTGATTAAATTCAAACATCAATTCAGATAGCTTATCCTCTAACCATTTTCTGTCTTCATCTGTTACACCATCATAAATATATGTATCACATCCAGAATCGTCCCTATATGCCTCGTTCAACTCCTCCATAATCCTATCTGGATCAGGATCAGTTCTCAAAGGAACAAGTTCACATTCACCAAGATAAATTGTTGGATTATCTGTAGATAAACTTCTCTCAATCCATTCTTTGCAACCTAAAGCATCCTGTATTGCTTCTTCTTTTGTTTCAAATGTACCATGCGTCCAAGTTTCATTTTCTGTTTCATTCCATGACCATAACATTTTGTGTTACCTCTCAATCATTTTAAATACCTTTATCGTACCTTCCGTAAAGTCAGTTTCATCAGCATTCTTATTGATGTGTTCTTTCAATTTATCTATCTGTTCATTCAAACAGTCAAAACTTTCCAATATGTCATCATAGTCATTATATCTTTGCTCTATCTCGTCTTCCTCATTTTAACTTTTGATATACTATGTATAATTCTTCTCTTAGTTCACCACATATTTATTCTACTTTTAGAAACAGACGGAAGTTTGTCTATCTTTGTAATATATTCAATTCCCACCTCTCCCCTATCTGGTATGTAAAAAACAACCTTTAAACTACCTTTTTGATACGGATATGACGTAATTATCTTATTTTTTGAACATACACGTTCATGAATTTTTAGTATTGCAAATTCTTTAGTTTCATAAATTAATTCTTTATACATTTTTTTGTTTATCCTTTTAAACGAGCGTTTCATTGCTTGCATTAAAATTTGTTTAACCATTCTTCCACTGGTTTCTTTTTACTATTTCCATTAATATTTCCCTTTGTTCTGCCTTTTGAAAGTAAATACGTTTTTTTAGCACATTGTAATTGAATACCTTCAGATATATAAATTGGTGCATTATTCCATATTTGACCCTCAAGTTCATAAATATTAAATGAATATCCGTACTGTTGTGTATTTTGGTATGGGGGATCTATGTATATGACAATGTTCTTATTCTTTTTAATGTCCCATTCTTCATCAAGATCATAAACGAAATCAAAAACATCCATACAATATCCATATAGCCCTTTTGCTTGATTACATAACAATTCCACTCTTCTATATAAATTATCCGGCATTGGCATCATAGGATTTACTGGACTTTTTCTATTACTTGCTTCTGTTGGGAGCCAATAATCTCTTAAACCTCCTGCTTTACACCATTTACTATTCTCTACCCAAGTTGCTGTTGACCCAAAAGCACAAGCCTGTAAAAACAAGAAATGATAAGGTAACATACTTTTATTTACTGGATTACTAATGATATTTGATGCATATTGTTTTATCTTTGTAATATCTTTTGGAATAGTTTCGGTAAAATATTTAAATACAGATAAATCAAAAGACCCATCACCAATCATTTGCCAAACTAATCCCCAAGGTGATTTATCTACCATATGTATATTATGTGGCTTGATTCCACGGTTAAGTAGTTCTATACTAATCGCCCCACTCCCACAGCAAATATCATAAAACTGTGTACTATCATCAATTTTATTTTCATCAAAAAATATATCTACAATCTGTTTTGCTAATCGTTGTTTACCCCTTGATAACTGCAAGGAATTTCTAATTTTTGTGTCATTTTAACTACTTAGAGCAAACCATGATTTTCTGTGCGCACAAATCTCTATGCTCCTTTCGTTTTGTTTTTACTGTTGAAACCTATCTTTCATTTAATTTGGCGTTGTTCCAATCAAATGTTTTTATATTTACTACATTCTGCATTTGTGGTATAATTTTCCTATCATATCTAAGGGGTAATACTAATGAATAAAAAATTACAAGTTTTTGTTTCATCTACATATAATGATTTAAAAGAAGAACGTCAAGCTGCCGTTGAAGCCATTCTTGATGCGGGTCATATTCCTGCTGGCATGGAATTATTTAAAGCAGGGAATGAATCACAACTGAAAACAATTTATAAATGGATTGATGGATCCGATGTATATATGCTTATTCTTGGTGGACGTTATGGTACTATTGAAACTAAATCAGGAAAAAGTTATACCCAACTTGAATATGAATATGCTTTATACAAAGGTATCCCCGTTTTTGCTGTTGTATTAAGTGAATCATTTTTGACCACAAAAATTAATTTATTTGGTTTATCTGATGTAATGGAACAAAAAGCACTTGATAAATATCAATCTTTTAAATCATTGGTTATGTCAAAAATTATTCGTATGGTTGATGATTGTAAAGATATAAAACTTGTCATACATTCTACCCTTAATGAATTTCTCAATTCTTATGATTTAATTGGCTGGACAAGATATAACAACGAAAATAATTCAAATAAACTACTAAAAGATAATGTTTTTATAATGAAAGAAAATTCTTTATTAAATAGGAAAGTACAAAGTTTAAGCAAAGAAATACTTGTCCTACAAAACCAGTTGGAACTAATAGAAAATGATCAATATGGAGACTACTATTTTACCAAAATAATAGAACTATTTAAAAAGAAAAAATTTCCCTATACTTCCGACAACATATTTATACACTCAGTTAGTGCATTTGATTTTTTTGTTTTAAATTATGACAATTTTATTAGTGGTATCCCATTACCATCTCCTTCCTTAATTTTACCAATTCTTAACTTAAAAAAATATTTTCTAAATAATATATATATTTATTATTGCAATTTTGAATTAATCAAACGAAAAGTAATAAATGAAAGAGAAGTGTTAGTACTTACAGAACTGGGAAAATCATTTTATAATCTTCTTCAATCTAAAAATACAATAAATAATTAGTTTTTAAATATATACCATAAAAGTCCTATTTCATTGCCATTTCAGTCTATATATAGTGGTTTTGAGTTTTGCAAACCGCTATATATAGACAATTTTTATGCTACTTTTTCTTCTAACATCATCCATGTGTTCCGTTTATTATGACTTGTGCGAATACACTGTAAAAATGCTTGTGGCTCTGCCAATAATAAGCATCTCTTCTTTGCTCTTGTCAGTAGTGTATATAACATACAGTTGTCTAAAAGCTGATGGTGCGTATTATCAATAATACCAATCACAATCTTTCTACCGGCTCCCTGTAACTTATGTACCGTCATCGCATAAGCAAGATCCAAAGCTGCCAGTTCTTTCTTTGTGTACTCAATCAATTTATCCTTACCAAAAATATCAGTATATGTTACTACGCAATACTCTTCTTTCTTTTTACCATTTTGTCTCTCACTGATTTCTGTTATATATCCTATTTCTCCATTAAACACATTCTTATCGTAATCATTTACTGTCTGCATTACTTTAGCACCCAATTTAAATGTCATCTCAAAACCAGATATACTTTGCAATACATCTCCTAACAACTTTTCCTGAATCGTTTTATTTAACTCATTTGTACTATTCAAGCAATCTTTTCTTCGTGGAACTGCAATAACAACATTATCAATTCCATCAGATTCTACTGATTTTAGGAATGTCTTAACTGCAATATCAAACAATGACTGTCTATTTGTACGGAACATATAATACATATCTTGTAACTCACCATGAATAATTCTCGGTTGTAACTTTTCAGTTATAGGGTTGATATTTTCACGGATTAGATTTGCGTCTACTAAAATACCAGATTTCTCAGCTTGTCTCATCGGTTTCACTAATTTGCTTACCACTGTATCATCAAACATTTCTATCAAATCTGAAAATACATTACCAAATCCTATTGGCGGTAACTGCTTGTGATCACCAGAAATAATAATTCTTGTGTTATCATCAATAGCTTCTAACCAATGGAGAAATAAACTGGCATTTACCATACTTCCCTCATCAAGAAATGCAACGCTTGTAATCAAGTGATTATCCTTATTAAAATCAAACTTATTCAAACCTTTACATCCTAATGTCCTATGAATCGTCATAGCAGGAAATGATGTTGCTTCAGTTATTCTCTGTGCTGCCATAGCTGATAAAGCAGATGCCGTTAATGTAAATTGGTTCTCTGTATATGCTTTTACAATCGCTCTCATAATGGAAGTCTTACCAGTGCCAGCTTTTCCAGTTATTAGGCTGATTGTTCTATGTAAACTTTTATTGATTGTGTCAAGCTGTTCTACTACATATTGAAATCCTTGTTCTTCTTCTGCATGTCTGATCGCCTGTTCTATTCTTTCATCAGAGATATTAATGTCCGTCTGTTTCTTAGACTTTTCAAGCAGTATATTATAAATCTGCATTTCGATATCGTGATAATATTTCAGCCCTACTCTATCTTCTGATATGTGTAAAAACTCATTGTTTTCCAATAACCAATCCGTTTTATCGGCACACTCAGGAACACTATTACTTATTGCCGACTTTAGAATTTTAACTGAACACCAAGTATGACCACTACTTTCTCCCAAATCTGTGAAATAGTATTTTATAAACGCAACCAATCTTTCAGTTGTATTTATGAGTTCTGGCTTCAATTTTAATGCCAAGTCATCGACTTTTTTAAACCCAAGACCGTTAATTTTGCATAGCAAATAAATATTATCTTCCAATTGTTTTTTTAAGAGAATATGGTTTGGTTCATCAGATAAAAGTTTTTTAATCATTGTGTATGTAACACCAACTGGCTTTAGCATTATGAGAATGTCAGATATTAAAAAATTATTAATGATTTTTTCTCTAACTCTTCGCCATGTAATTTCTCTTACGCCTTTTATTTTGTCATACTCTATTTCTTTTAATTCTCCATTAGCAACATCATTAACCAAATTAGGATATGCTTCTATTAAATTTTCTGCCATCCATTCTGGTATAATTGTCTTCAAGAACAGTAATTGCATATCCCTTGTTTGTGGCATTATTGCATATATGGTAATTGGTTGATATTGATGTCCATATGTTTTATTAAATTCATGTTTGGCTTTTATCTGATATTCACATCCAATAGATAACTGTTGCATTTTACCAACAATATTACAAAAATTCTTGGGCTTAAAATTATCTTCCATAAGTGAATTATTACTTTCTCTTACACAGAATGGTATATCATCATCTGTATAACCTATATATGATCCCCAAGTCGTGTCTTCGTTGTAATATTTTTCTGTACTAATTATTACTTTAAATGTATATAATTCATCATTATCCAACTAATTACGTCACCTCTTCCATAAACTTAAATATGTATCCTTTGCATGTATGATTTATACCAGTACAGCATTTACTAACTGCACTTTTACTGCATCCTATTGCTTTCGCTGCCTCTACTACCGATTCATATTGCGCAATAAATTTACCTTCTTTGTCATACTGTAAAACCTGTTTATTATGTGCCTTCCTAATCGCCTCTATTGTATTTTGCGATACTGATTTACCATATCTCCCATGTTTTTCTTTTGGAATGTTTTTATGAGCCACACTCATTTGTCTCTTTGATTCTTCTGTATGACGTTTTCCATAAAACGGATTATCTTCTGGTTTAGAACATCTCTCTTTTGCTAATTCAGATAAAAGTTGCTTTGTTTCTTCTGTATGTGTTGCGCCTTTTCTTCCAGTCATTGCAATCCTCAATTTTTCAATAGTTTTTTCTGTTTTTAATCTCCATCTATTGGCATCACCAATTTTCTTTTTAGTTTCTTCTGTATGATGTTTACCTTGCAATGGATGTCCTTTAATTTCCCATGTTCTTCTTAGTTTTTCTTTAGATTTTTCTGAATTATGTTTCCCTAAATGTGCTTGTCTTATTTTTTCTTTTGTTGCTGCACTCATTTTATAATTCATTCCACCAGAAGTAATATTATATCCAAATTCACTATTTGTAGTTTTATATTTTTTAATCAATTCTGCTTCAATAATATTTGCCATTGGAAGAGATAAATTTTCAAACAATATTAAATGCTGAAAATTATCCCAACCATATTTTTCTATAGCCCTATTGAACGCGACACAACTTTTATACCCGTGTCCACTATCCCATCTATCTTTAATATTTTCTTGTCCAGTTTGACCAATATATAATTTACCATTTATTTTATTGACATGAGCATATACCTTATAATTATCTATTTATACTGCCACTCCTTTCTTCCTCATCTGATCCAACCAAGTATTATATGGTTTTATTTTCTCTACAAAGAAATGCTCTTCCCTCTTTCTTCCAAGTATTGCAAGACAATTTCCTTTCTTAATATCATCGCTATACTGTTTTAACTGGCTTGACCATATAGTTGCTTCAACAATACCAAATGGTGTATACAGGTCTAAATATGCAAATTGATTTCCATTTTTATCTTTCTTTCTTTTAATATCAACAATGACACAGAACAATGTAATCTTATCTCCGTCCTCTAACATATCCCAATCTGTCTTTGTATATTTGTAGGCATCTTTCAAAGGATCATTCGTCAGGAACATAGACAATGTATCAAATTCCCACATATATTCATCTTTTGCATATTTTTCTTGAAACTCTATCATGTGATTCTTATATTTTTGATTCTGTTCTTCTATAAATAATTTCTCTTTTGCTTTGTTATAATCTATCAGTAATGCTTCCTTATTTACTTTTTTACCGTCCCTGTAATCATCAACATTCAATCCAAAAGGTATAAGTTTTGAATATGGAGATGGCAATGTAGTTACTGGCTTATATTCTTTTCTTTCAAAAAGTCTATTTGCATATTTCTTCAAAGAAAGCATTTTATCTTTTGTTGGAATAGCACCAGCTTTAATTAGTGTAATGATTGCTGTCTTATCAGCAACTTTCTCAATAAAATCATTCATACTCTGATATGGCCTATTTTCAATAATCTTATCAACAATAGACTCGCCAAGACCTTTTACAGCCAATAATCCAAACAAAATCTCATTATTTTCTGGTAGGGCAGTAAACTCAATATCTGATTTATTAACATTTGGTGGAGACACTTTGATACCCAATCTCTTGCAGTCGTTGATTACGATACTAATTTTCTGTACCTTGTCGCTTTTAGATGTAAGTAGTGCTGCCATAAAATAAATTGTGTAGTGAGTTTTCAAATATGCAGTAAGATAAGATAATAGACCATATGCAACAGCGTGACCACGATTAAAACAATATTCTGCCTGTTTTAGCATTAACTGCCAAATCTCAATCAACTGTTCATTGTTCCATCCTTTTTGAGTAAGACCAGCTCTGAAATCTACTTCAAGCTGTTCCATTACTTCTTTCTTTTTCTTACCGATAGCTCTTCTTGCATTATCAACCTGTTCTTCTGGGAACCCTGCGTGTCTGAATAATTGCAATGCCTGTTCCTGATACAGCAATATATAATGTGTTTTTCCAAACAACTCTCTTAAATCTTCATGCAAAATGCTTACATTTTCTGGATTTAGTTTATTTTGACAATATGTTGGAAAACTCTCTTTTGTTCCTGGACGATTGGCTGCATTGACAACAATAACATCCTCTACATTATCCGCTTTTGCTTCAATACACATTCGTCTTCCTTCTGCCGATTCCATCTGAAAGATACCAACTGTATTGCCATTCTTATATACTTTTTCAAAAACTTCTTTATCTTCTAAATTCAAATGGTTAATATCAACATCATCCCATGTAATACCAGCCATTTTTAGCGTGTCATCAACAATATCAAGAGTCTCCAGACCAAGATAGTCCATCTTGACAAGCCCCAAATCATCCATAGCATTATGCATCTCTAACTCGATCATAATATTTTTTTCAGAATCATAACATAATGGACAATAATCTGTAACTGGAGTAGGTGTTATAAGTGTTCCTGCTGCGTGTCTTCCCATTGACTTAGGTAAACCCTCAACATCCATGACATACTTGAACCAAAGTGGGAACTTTTCATATACTTCTTTCAACTTTTCATTCTTATTGAGAATATCTTTGAGCAGAACGTCTTTCTCTTCCTCTTCTCCTAAATCATTTAGCGTCTTGATTGTAGGGATCATCTTTGCAACTTCGTCACGCAATTTATACGGAATCTGTTTGTAGTATGGGGAATAGTCTTTCTCGTCCAATACCTTTCCAATATCACGAATTGCAACTTTTGTACTTAGTGTATTGAATGTAGCAATAGGAGCCACGTTTTCTTTCCCAAATAACTCCTCAGATATTTCAACCATTTCTTTTCTTCTTCGCTTTGATATGTCCCAGTCGAAATCTGCCATAGATTTTCTGCCAAGGTTTGCGAAACGTGAAAAGTCTAAATCCCATCTAACACTGTCTATCTGTGTCACATTCAACATAAATAGACATAAACAGTTTGCTCCTGAACCTCTGGAATACCCCAATGGTATTTTTCTTTTTCTTGCCTCTTTTGCAAGCATATACAGCATAATGAAATAATCCGTATAGTCAACTGCATATAATACTGGCAGTTCTGTTTCAAGCCTTTGTCTTCTTATCTCCTGATCTTCCTTAGACATATGACCAAATTTTTCATTAAAGGTTTTGAATACCAAATATCTCAAATATTCTTCGTGATTATCATAGCCATTTTCAATATTTATTTTTGGCATGATGTTACCTTTATTCAGACCAATATCAATGTTTTCAATAATGTCTGTTATATTTACAGACTCTTCAATGCCTTTTCTTATAATGTCTTCTGAAAATTGGTCAGATAACTTTTCGTATATCTCATTCTCAGTCTGTAAATAGCAGTCTGTATAACTTTCTCCCACTTCTCTCCCTTCCCCTATTTCAACAAACATTGCGTGTGATTCTTTGAAGGAATCACTTAACATATGTGCGTCTGTCGTAATCGTATATGGCAGATTGTGTTTCTGTGAGAAATCATAAATCAGTTGATTTGCATTTGCCTGATCTTCTGTATTATGTGATTGAAGTTCGCAAACGACATAATCAAATGTATTTTTCAGTTTATTAATATATTGTTCTGCTTCTTCATATTTGTCATTTACAAGGTATCTACTCAACCGCCCAGCTTGACAAGCTGTTAAGCAGATAATACCTTTCCCAAGACCATTTTCTTGTATATACTTAATATCAATTCTTGGTTTCTTATAAAGACCCTCTGTTCTTGATACAGATGTGATTTTGATAAGGTTTTTATATCCTTCCTGAGTCCTTGCAAGTAAAATTAAATGATAGCGTGGCTGAGTGTACTCTTTTGTATCTGCCTTTTTCCACATATCATCTACTTCATAAATCTCATTTCCGATTATGGGTTTAATATTATATTTATTGCACTCTTTAACAAAATCTACAAATGAAGCCATACTCCCATGATCCGTTATAGCCATAGCTTTCATACCGTTTTCACTTGCAAATTTAACAGCCTCTTCAACAGTCAATATGGAATCTAACAGAGAACCTTTAGTTGTATGTATATGTAAAAGTGTAAACAATCAATCACCTACCATTCTTCCTCGTCATCTGAATTATTCGTACTTACCACCACAACATCTTCTATAATTATTTGCGGTGTTATGACACCGTTATATTCGTTAATTGATGGTTTCCCCACAATATTAAAGACAACACTATCATTTTCATCCCAGGCATTTTGAAGCCAGTCATACAGTTGATTACCTTCTTTACATTTGAATTGGATATATTTAATATCATCAATCATAAAACTGATGGTATCTTCATTTTTACCAAATATCTCAAACTGTTCTTTTGCAAGGCTGATATTTTCAACAGCAAGCATTGGTTCCTCAATACCTTGTCCAATAATATCCTCAAGCCTTGCTAATTCAGTAACAATTTTTATATTCACATCATCAATGTCCATAATGAAATCAACTCGGTATGTAGAATCATACTCGACATCTCGCAAAATATCATTGAGTCTATTTAATGCGTCATCTTTTTTATCTATCTCTAAACCGACAACACCGAAAGCATTGGCATGACCTCTACCATCCAATATATTTGTACTGTTGACTATATCCTTGAAACTATCAATAGGACTGTTATCAATATTTCTCGCACTACCGCCATATGTAATCTTCCCTGTTTTCTTATCTAAAAATTTGTTTAGTAAGATACATGGTTTATTAAACATTTCAGCAATTTTAATAGCAACAACGCCAGTTAAGCCATTATCAAGAATATCAGAGGTATCAATCATAACAACTTTATCTTCTTGTGGAATATGTCGTGCAATCTCTGCAATTTGTGATACACATTTTTCTTTTTGCTTATCTTGTCTACTTTTTGCATTCTTGCAAAGTCTGGCTGCCCTATCATATATACTTTCCTGTATTGTTTCAGCAGGTTTATCTTTAGTGGCACGTTTCTTATATTCAAAAAACTCATCCTGTTCAATAAATGCTCTAAATAGTAATTCTTTTTCCTCTGGGGAACCGATTCTAATCATCCCATTTAAGATAGGTGTAATATACCACTGTACGTTATGCACATTGATTTTGCCACTCATACTATAATCCTGTGCATCTATAAGAGCTTTAAAACACTTATTTTGAATATTTAATAACCCCATGTCTGTTAAATAGCGTGTTTCAAAAGAACGCATATCCATTACATCACTGATATTCGCCAATGCGCACAAATCTAAATAATCATCTGCAAATTCATCCCAATTTTCTTCATCCAATGCTTGAAGGAAACGATATACAACTCCAGCTCCGCACAAATTTTTATTGGAATAATCATTACTCATTTGATTATTGACAATCAGTGCATATGGATTATTTTCTTCCTTTTCATGATGATCTAAAATCAAAATATCAATACCACTCCCAGATAATTCTTTACACTGCTCATTATCATTTGTTCCGGCATCTGGAATAATCAATAACTGTATATCTTTAGGAATAACTACATCGTCTGATAACCCATGTGCCTTTGCTCTTCCATGCAATATATAACCAACAGGATATTTACTATCCATTTGTTTGATGTATAAATACATCATTGCTGCAGAACAAAATCCGTCTGGATCTTCATCCACCAATATTCCAATCTTACTTTTTTGATTAAAATGCTTCATGAATAGATTTACTGCTTCTTCAATATGGTCTAAATTCTGATATGGTTCAACGACACTCTCATTTAAGTTTAAATATCTGTTATAATCATCTATTCCTCTATTTTTAAGAACTTCTGCTAACACATTAGAAGTATCATTATTTCCGTTTTCATATAATTTATATTGCAAATTCACACCTCTCTATCTCAATTTGTAAACATTATGTTCTACCATATACTGCCACTTTGTAGGGTTATCCGAAGGTGATTCATGTTCGTTCAAAACATTGTCTTCATCATATATATAGAACAGAGGAACCCCATCAGGAAATCTATCAGCTAACTTTTCCAATCCATCTTTTGTAACATCCTTATCAAAACAGAAAATAATCATTACTCCAAGCCTAACAAGCATATCTATCTGATGTTGTGATAATTCCTTGCCTCCAGTTCCTCCACTATTTCTATATCCATAACTCCATAGCTGTTGTGAAAATTTCTCACTTTCTCCTACAAATATCTTTCCAGATGATTTTATATAATCAATAGTCTTATATAATCCATAAATAATTTTCGATCTTGCACATGGTTCTAAATAAATATATTTGTTTTCTCCTTCAGGAACTTCTCTATAAAAATATCTTCCTTTAATTCCTACCAAATCACCAAGCTCTGAGCGAATAGGAATTGTGTATCTGTTACTTTCTTCATCAAAGCCAATCTCAAATTCTTTTTGCGTGGAATAATCTATGTTATCTTCATAAAACAAATCGTTTCCATATCTTTTATAATAGGAAAGCACACTTTCACTGATTGGTTTTAATGGTTTCTCTTTTTCTATATTTGTATTAGAACTCATGTCATCTATCATTTTCAGAATCTTAAAACTTTCTGGAATGTCTTCTTCAAAGTCGTGGTAATAAGACATTCCAATTTCATCACATATAAACTGCAAACCTTTAGGGAAAGTTAAATCCTTTGTATAACACACCAAATCAATAATATCTGTTTTTCGATTAGTTCTAATCATCTGTCTTGTATAGTTCTGACACATTAAATATTCGCTGTTATATAAAACAATTGCCCCATTGTTATCTCCTGTTGCGTTTGCACAAGTCCAATAGCCGTTTGAAGCATGATATTTGATATGGTGGCAACCAATGGATTCTAGGATTTGCTCAACATATCTGTTTTCATATATGTAATTCTTTAATTCTTTTACATCCAAGTGCCACCCTCCAAATTATTCTGTACTTTTCGGTTTTTTAATGATATAACCTATATTTCTCCAAATATTAAAATTGAGATCTATTTCAAACAACATAACTTTGTCTTTACTACCAGCCCTGTTTTTATCAGGTTTAATACAAAAGTATTGCTTTTTTAAGTCTAAATCTTCTGTAACAGGCTCACCCCAACTATCATTTTCAGCAACCATTTGATATTTGTGATATTCGTCCTTATTCAGTTTCTTACCAATATTCAAGATGTCAGCAACGTGCTTTATCTGCTTTGCATTTGCAATATTGTTACTACTTAGACTAAAAATATCTGTAAACACAGTATCATCGCTCAACTGGAATACCGCATAACCACTCATTCTTAATTCTTTTGTCAATTCTTTCAGTCTTGTGGCGAACTGTTTTATTTGTGACCAATCATCTGTGTTATACCCTTTTAATGTGTCATATCCATAATATTTGATGTTTTGAACCATCTTTGCTTTACGCAGTTCAAACTCAATCTGCTCTGGACTGTAATCATTACCAACATCTTTAAACAGCACTTTACCCTTACGGTCAGAGCTGTCGATCCATTCTGTTACAGTTTTTACTTGCCAATATTCGTCTGATTCTGACTGTACTCTTTTAATATATTCTTCATTAGATTCTATATAGATACCAAAATCATCTATTTTTCTTCTAATGATTTCTCCCTTTTTATCATGGTACACACCAAGAACAATTTCTTTCTCTGGCTTTTCAAGTACAACACCATGTAAATCCTGAAATTCCTTATTGTTGATTACCGTTGTTATTAAACAGCTTCTCAAATCTTCTTCATCCATTTCATTACTCATAAGAAAAAAATTTTCATTCTGTACAAGCGCAACATAGGCTGCTAATAATACCAGTTTTCTTGTTTTGCCCTCATTAGACAAGAAACCTTCAAATAACAGTTTTGTATCTCTCATACCAAGGAAATATTCATTATACATATACCAGGGAAACGGTAAACCGAAATTTGGCTTTTCAAGATACTTATCAATCTGTATTGTGTTATTATCTGTAAGTTCTACTGCCTCTTCTCCTGCATTGATTACTGTGTGTATTTTGTCTGCCTTTGTGCGGATAATTCTATATATATCATTGGGTGACATCTTATCGAAGTTCTTATGAGACAGAATCTTTTCAACTGGGAATCCATTTCTTCCATATTCCCTTACAAGAGAATACTTTTTGACTGTATCAAAATAATTCTTACAGTCGTTTTCATCTGCAAGATTCATATATTGCTGTATAGTTTTCCAACCTTTGTATTGTTTATATGTGCTTAATCTTTCTGAATTCTGACTCATAAACACATTCATTTTTGTCTCATCTACTGTCTGTGAAAAAGTCAAATAATATGTTTCAAAACTGTCATAAAAGAATTTTACTGCCGGATCTGAGAAGTCGTATTTGCTTCTCATAAAATTACCATAATTAACAAATGAATCAGGATCTTTTAGTAGTGCGCCTACGAAGCATATCTCAGCTTGTATGTTTGAAGCACTATGTTCTTCTGCCAATCAATTATCACCACCAATCATCCGAAAATATCATCAACCAAAGCAGATATATCGTCTGAATCATTTTTTCCAGATTTATTTGAAGCGGTATATCCAATACTTTTACCAACAATATTATCGCTTTTTTCTATTTCTTTTTCTGATGCTATAATCTTCTGTTTTTCAAGCCACTTTAAATAGCTGTCATATTTATTAATCAAAATTGATAAGTCATAGTTGATACGCTTATCAGAACTCATTACGATTCCTTTTGTTTTGTTCCTATCTTCAATACCATTCAACATATCAATCTTTCTTTTCCACATATCAAGCAAATGTTCTGGCGGTATTCCAACGGACATTCCCTTAAATGTACCATTATAAATTTCACCTAGTTTTTGCCATACAGTTGTTGGTACAATTGTGACATCATATGCATCCTTTATGAACTCGAAAACATTTTCTTTCGTAACTGACAAACTTAAATGTTGATAGGATTCTTTTCTTATCTGATCTAAATGATCCAGAATCCATGTCCATTTTTGTGAAATATCTTCTCTCTTCATTTTTGAGCGTTTGTTGCATATATTGATAAAGCAAATACTATGATATGTTTGTTTATCATAGTAGATTGCATCGTCAATATTGTTATTGTTTATGTAAAAGTATTCTTTGCAACATCCGCATTTTCTTTTTATTCCCATGTGTTGTTCTTCTTTTATATACCGCATTAGTCCACCTTTACATAAAAAATTGATTACTGAAACATATCGAGAACTTTCTGCAAAACAGTAGCATCCGTCACATTCTTATATGCTGTAGGTAGTCCTTCTGCTTCCAACTTTTCTTTCATTGCTTTCTTTTCCATAGGTGGTAGTGCATTTCGTTTAGCAATGATTTCTTTCTTCATTGCCTCAATATCTACACCAGAATTATTTTCTTCAGCAGACTCCTCATTTGCAGGTTCGCCTACCTTACCAAGAATCTCCTTACTATAAATGTTCTGCTCAACATCAACAGCCTTAGTCAAGTCATTTTTAACAACAAATGCCTTTTTATCTGCTGTCTTATCAATAACTGCTTGCCAATCGACCAGCGTAGGATCTTCAATTATAATGTTGTCTTCATGCGTATGTGTCCTATCCTTCTTGACATGAGCGCATACGACACCATCTTCATTTCTGAACATACGAACTTCTGTTTTGACATTGTATGTCATACCCTTAAAGCCATCAGGGATCTTTCTACCCGTTGTAACACTCATAGTAGAACCATCTGCCTGTTTAATTGTCTCTTTCTCATCTGTTTCTCTTGCGGTTACAATGTAGTGAACACCAGATGCCATCAAATCAAGAATCAAGTCCTGTCCCTTAAAGTTGATAGTCTGATAATCCTTCAGTTCCATACCGGCTCCCTCAATCTTTACAAGCCGAGCATCACCTACAAGACCGTCCTTATCAGCCTTTATCTTATTTCTCTTCTTGGAAAACTCAATCAATCCCTGTTTGGTTGTCAAATTTAAAATGCTTGTACCATCAACAACAATCGCATCTGCCCTAAAAGGTTCACCGTCTGCATCAAGAAGAACTTCATCTGTTTCATCGCCAGTCTCTTCATCAAGAACATACAAATCCTCACCATTTTTTACCTTTGCAATGTACTCCCTTACTTCTCCAAGAGACTGTGTATATACGATATAAATATTTTCAAGGTCTACACCGTTTGCTTCTAATTCACCCAAATAATCATCAATAGAACCAGTCTCAGGATCAAGATACAGTACCCTAAACGGCTTTCCGTCTGGACGCTTGAAATATGCTAACTGCATAGCCATAGTAGATTTACCTGTAAACTGTTCTCCATATAAAATCATTCCTAACTTACTCTGTGTTACTGACGCTTTTCTAGCCTTTGCCATTAAATTACCTCCGAAATAGTATTATTTTTAAGAGTTGTGGAACGCCATCTCTGACGTTCCTTAGTCCAAGAATTACTCCCAAGCTGCATCATCGTCTGCATCAAGATTGACTTCTCCCCAATCATCATTGTCAGTATCGCCACCAAAATCATTTTCAGCTTTGTTTGCCTGTGCAATCTTCGACATAGCTTCTGTAACATTTGCTTCTGTGTAAAGTTCCTTGTCAACAGTAGAACCCTTTGCGTTGGTAATGATAAATTCCCTCTTAGTAGGTGCAAGAACCTTCTCCATAGATACTTCTTCACCCCAGTTGTCATCATCATCTTCAACTGTTTCTGTCTGTGTAGACGCTACCATATGACCGCTGACCTGAATCGCATTATATGGCTTTAAGGATTTCTTGAACTTATTTGCCAAATCCTTATTCTCGATAATAAACTCAACATCCTCAATGTTGCTGTATGTAATAACCTTTGCGGATACAATAAATCTTCCAGTCGGTTTATCATTTTCCTTTTCCTGTTCAATACCCATAAACACAATTACCTGGATAAAGTCATTCTGCTGAGTGAAGTTCTCATCATTAAAATCAATTTCTGAACAAAGTGAAATCTGATTAGGAACCAACTTGGTAAATGTCTTCTTATTACCGTTGTTATCCAAGAAGCTACTATAATCAAGACTACCTCTGATAAATACACTTGCTCCATCTTTCAGATTGTCATTTACTTCCTTGCAAGCATCAAAGTCTGTCATGACCTTTTTATCATTAACGGTCTTACCATTCTCATCTACCTTCTTCTTTACTCCAATGTTCTTACCGATAAGACGAAATCCATCACGATTATAAGAAAATCTATCTGCCCAAGGAACCTTTGCAGTTTCAGGCTTATCGCCCTTCCTTTCAGCCTTCTTTGAGAAATACACATTTTCCTGCTCCATACCCTGTAAATTAACGTAGAGTGTGCTGCCTTCAGCGTATCCAACTCCAAAGTTAATCATTCTCATATCCTTGTTGCTCTTGGTCTTAATTTCCTTATAGAAGTTTTCCTTCTCTACGCCACTAACAACGCCCTTCAACTGGAATGATCCTTTTGTCTCAGGTAAATCAAATAGTCTTCCCTTTTTCTTCGTTTCTGTCATTAAATAAATGTCCTCCTGTAAAATAAAATTATTAAAATATTTTCACATCATATATAACTTCAACAGCCTTTTCAGACTGGAACATAGGATAGTAACTTTATGTCAATATCTATGCTAATCAGTGGTTTATGGCTAAATTAGGCGTAATTTAACTAAGGGTATGCTGTTCACCACCCAAAACGGATATAACTGTTCAGTTGTAATTATTTGGAATTGTCTACGAACTTACTTAGAATTTATTATATGTTTACACTTTATATTTCTCTACTTTGCAAGCTTATATACCTGCAAAGTAGATTAGAAGAATTTTTTACTTACAAAACTCCTTTATAATGGCTTGTGATAGACTATAATTATAAATCAAAAATAGTATTATTCATAAACTCTTCTTCTTTTTTAAGTTCCTCTATCATTTTTTTACATTTACTATAATTAAATTTCATATTATCCGTTCTAATCACAAAATCATAAACCATATTTACAATTATACTAAATATTACATCATCTCTATTCATAAAGTTATTAATATCATCATTAAAATCAACTACGCCTTCAATCTTAATATTATCAATTTTATTTCCATTTTGTGTTGTAGGCTCTAATAGTTCTATACATTTATCTTTAATAATTATATATAATGCAAGACTTCTAGTATTAAACCATATTACTATATTATCCCCTCTGTTATTAAATTCAGTAATACTTTCGATTCTTTCAGATAGTCCATTGAATTCATGTGATATTTTTGCATAATCAACAATAGCTGACACTTCCTTTGCTAAATATATATCCTCTTTCTTAAATTTATTGAAATAGGAATCTTCAAACATATTCTCATATAAGTCAATATATTTTTCTAAAAATGGTAATATGGCATATCTTCTAAAACAGATTGTGTCCATATCATAGCAAAAATCTAGCACATTATAATACTTAAATGGATTTTTACAATAAATCATTTTGTTAAGATTTCTTTCTAAAAATATTTTGTTATCATAACAAATAAAACAAGCTGCAAAATATTCCATAAAAGATTTATGAACCCATTTATACTCGTTCCCATCTTTCTGAATAAATGGAACCGTGTGTGTTATATCATAAAGGAAATCATCAACACTAATTTTCAACCAGCCAAATCTTTCAATTGACTGTTTTAATAGTTGATGTGCTAATTGGAAAGAATAGTCTACCTTATCAGCTTTTAAAGCTAAAAACCCAAATACTCTTAAAATTTGTTCAAACTGAAATCTATCCAGTTTTGTTTTCTTCTCATGAACATATGCCGAACCTTTTGTTTTATCATGATCATTAAACAATGCAGCATATACCTGTTCATAAAAATCTATCTTTTTATAGGGAATTTCTTCTTTATATTCAAATGTTTTGTATAATAATGACACCAACAGCGGATTTTTTAAAAATTCATCCAAAACTTTCATTGACGAATCTTCTTTTAGCCTTTTGATCAATTTTTTAGAAATATCTCCACCATTGTCATACTTCTTTATTAGCTCATACGCCTCTTCTTTAGTTAACGGCTTTATATTTACACACTTATATTCTCCTAATGAATTTAAATCATCCTCCTCTCTTGATGTAATTACTATTTTTGTATTGGTTGCTTTACTTGTGAATTCTTGAATTTCATCTAAAACATATGATTTGTTCTCATTTGCAATTTCATCATAACCATCAAAAAAAATCACAAAATCCCCATTCTTTAATATATCTACTATTTCTTCTATTCTTATATTTTTATCAAAAGAATTAATTTGTGTTTGTATATATTCTAGTATTGACTGATTTTTCTCCAATTTTCTTAATTCAATCACAATAGGAATACACTTATCTAAATTAACTCCTTGACAAGCAAAATATTTTACAATAGTAGATTTCCCCATGCCTGCCATATCAACAATTAGTATCCTAGAATAATTATCTAAGATATTATAACAATTTTCATCTATAACCCATTTTGCATCCTCATTCCTATATTCTTCTACAGTCAATGGAATATACAAATCTTCTAATGTCTTCTGCAATCTCCCAAATACTATTGTTGTCATAATATTATTCTTACCATAACACCTTAATAAGTATTCACTCAAACATTCTTCTAATTCGACTGATCTTAAATCATCCTTTCCCCAATTTGCAAATATAGGTTTAATTTTTGTTTCAACAAAAGACTTCACAGATTCTTCAGTCAATACAACAACTCCTGTTTTTGCTAATTCTTTTAAAATAATTGGTATATTCATAAAATTTTTCTCCTTCCATAGTATATATTACAAAAATCATACCACAGAAGATTATTTCATACAATAATTTAACTAGCTCAATAAAATAAGAATTTCAACAGCTTATCATGCCAATATATAGTGTTTGCTTTATCCGCTATACGCTATATATTGTGTACATTTCAGTCTCTATGCCACCAGATATGTTGGTCAAAAATTTCTGCCTTTACAAAACCATCTTCATAATAATCATCGCCTTCTTCCTCAGCAAATTCCGAAGGTGTTGTAAATTTTTCAATACCATCAGGTTCAAGGATCACACATGCTTGTCCATCATCAATCCAATCAGTTATAATTGCTGGTTCGCTTCGCCACCAAACCTTTCTGCCAATCATTTTCTCTGCATATCCATATTCATTCAAGTCTAATGGATGCTCGTCTAAATGTTTTATTCTCCATTCAGCTTCATCAATGCCTCCTCTGCAAAAATAGAAGTTTTCTCCATTTCTTGTAATCATAGCACCGCCGCTTGTATAACATTCTGATTCATCCCACTTATTTCTTACATAATTATGTGGTTCATATTTAATTCCCCAACATACTCCAAAGTCTTCACACTGAAATTCAATCAGATTTTCATATGTAGGACTCTCATCTCTTGGATACATCCATAAATCATTTTCTCCTCGTCTACCCCCGATTGTATGAACATACCCCTTAATACTCACAACCTGATATGGTTTCCCATAAAGCATTACATCCCACGGCATTTTTGACATTTTAAGTTCTGATATGTTTGTATCTTTTTTAATCAATTTTATAATTCCCAATTAGCTATTCTCCTTTTCAAAATTCATATATGTTTATATCATTTTATAAATACCTTCCGCAATCTCTTTCATAACTGAATCAATCTTTTCTTTTGAAAGATTAGACTTCTCCAAAGCATTTAAAATAGTACATGGCAGTTCTGTCCATCTATGATAATTTGCATTCTCTAATTCATCACTAAGAATCTCAGCATAATTTTCGGCAGTCCATTCGTCACTTTCTATAAATTTGAAATTCGGATCTTGAATATCAAATTCTTCCTTTATTTCTTCAATGGATTCATTGTACACATAATAATATTTTCCATCGTTTCCAACTTTCCAATACTTAAACATATATTCCTCCTTCAATAAAATTTGGTTCAATCAATAACTTCTAAGCACTGTACTGGAATTTCACAACACAAATCTACTGTTGCGTACTCTTGTCCATCATCATTTTTCCATAAAGCGAATATTTCTTGTTCTGTATTTACAAATCTCTCGTGCATACTTTCGCAAGTGCCATTATCAAATGTTAATTTCTTTAATTCGTCTTTCAGATTATCTTTTACAATTACCTTATCCCCAACTTTCAATCTATTTTCTCCTTTTCTTTATATTTTTGCCATGAAAGAACGCATTCATTTACTCTATATCAGTTTCTAAAATAAAGTGACAAAACTCACCGATATGAGATGACAGTTCCGTTTCTAAGTCATGACCACCAATAGTAAAGTTATCAACATCTATTCCTGTAATTGTATATTCTGAGTAACCTGTTTGATGATATTCAGATTCTACTTTGCCACCATATAACTTCATATCAAACTGTTCCATTATTTCTTCAAGTGTCCCTTCAAAATCTGAATACCATATTCTCAATCTACAATGTGGATGAACTGCACACATTTTACCAAGTCCATAATCCGACCATGTACCATTTAAAAATTTTGCAACTTCTTTCGCAATAATATCACCCCAACTTATTCCTTTAACTGGTTGAATTGCTACTCCATCATCACAAACTAGCCAGCCTCTTAAATGTAATTCTGCCATTTTATAATCCTTTCTTACATTGAAATTTCGGTTTTAAGACCTCACATTTAATCCATAGTTACATTCATATTCTTTTTCAAACAGTTTCTTATTTTTATTCATAGCACTTTCAATATGCTCGCTTGGATATAAAGTACCATTTGGTACATCCCTATATGTATAAACCTTATCAAAATCATTTGGATCTATAGAATAGTCGGTTTCTTTGCCGATAACATTTTTCAAATAATCAGCATAACCATTATAAATCATGCTTCTTCCAAAACATCTTGGAGTATAAATCACATCTCCCTGGATAACATGCTTAACAAATTCTTTCTGATAATCCATCAATTTAATATCATACATTTTTTCTATATGATTGATTACTTCACTTGTTTTTAACATTTTTTCTCTTCCTTTTTTGCTCTTTATACAAAACATTCAATCTTTGTTCTAACTGTTTTCGTTCCATAGGGTTTTTGCAATACTTTATTCTCTTTTTAAGATTTGAAATGCTCTCTGTGTCAATTATTTCTGTATCAATTTCAGAAAACATTTTTATTCAATTCTTCTAACGTTAGAGCGGATCTACAGTTCAATATTTCCTCATTTAAGCCCAAAACCTTCATCTGTTCCATTTTTATATATTCTTCTTCAGCCTTTATAATTTCTTTTGCTAAATTATTTATTGACTTTCCCATCCCGCAAATAGCAACAGTAGGTATTTTCTCTGCTATCATCTTCATTGGTTTAAATGCCTTGTTTATATTTTCTTCTATAATATCACCCCTCAAACCTTGAAATCGTGCTTTTAATACTTCTCTACAGGTCTACCATTCTTTTCTTCTTTAAGTTTATCAATAAGATTATCTGTCATCGCCACTACACCATCGATCTAGTGTCCATATGTTTTACTTTCATCTTCTAATCCCCATTCTGTAGATTCTTTAATTGTTTCAAATGCTGTTTCATATATCTGATTCTTATCCATACTACTTCTTCTCCTTTTTCTATAATTTCTCATATGTTAGATTCGGACTCTTTACTACCTTATAAACTATTTCTACATTTCTCATGTAATCAGATAATTCTTTTTCATTTGTGATTTCAACATCATCACACTCGTCTTCGTCCATACAACACAAATAGATTTCATAAAATCCATCTTTTTCTAACTGATCCAACTCATCTAATTGCTCACTCGTGATTTTCTTCTGTTTTTCAAGTTCAATAAGTTCCCAAAATATTTTGTACTTTTCTAAATCACTTTCGGAAATTATATCGCATGAACTTCCACAACTTTTACATCTGAAATTATATTTCTTTTCAACAATATCAATACTTTTTAACAATTCCAAGTCTTCAATAGATAATGGATATGTCATTTTTTTGATATTATTTTCATTCATATAATTTCTAACATTCCATCGTGCAGCTTTGTCTAATCTAATCTTCTCTGAATCAAAAATATCTAATGAATCAATTTCTGGATAATATGTAGGTTTTAATAATTCTGGATATTTTTTCAATCTTTTCTTCTCAACGATCGTAGATAATTGATTCAGTAAATTTTTATCATCAATGTAATATTGAATATGCTTATATAAGTTTCTACATTCCTCATATGTATGGTCATTTAGTTCAGATATATCTATACTATTCGCCTGTGAATTTAGCTTATTAGTAATAACTTTTAACTCTTTTTCTATTTTTGCTTTTAATTCAATTGTTGAAAATAAATCTTTAATCTTACTAATTATTTATCACCTCTCTTACCCAATAGTAAATCCACAAAATCCTTTTATAAAATCAGGCTCCTTAATCTGGAAATATCTATCTTTTTCATGATTATATTCAAACCACCATCTCTTGCTTGCCGGATTATATAAACCTTCTTTACATTCTTCAATAAGTGCATACTTATAACAAGTTTCATTTATATCACAACAATTTCCAGATACAGATGAATAAGCGTCTTCAAATTCAAAATACCAGCCAACAAGATTTTCAGAACCAAACTTAGGAAATTTCGTTTGTTCATCATAAGTCAAATCTGTCATTACCATTACTGTATATATTGTGTTCAAGTTATTGCATCACCTCCCGCCACTTGAAACCAAGATTTCAATAGTAATAAAACCATTTCTTTAAACTATTTTCATAACATGCATCACACGGTTTACCAAAACTTTTACAATAACCAGTTTCTTTATCATAATCACTACATGGTTCTGGGTCTTTGCCATTAGAAGATTCTACTAATAAGTCATTTCTATCCATATCAAAATATCTTACATCCCTGTATTTTGATGACTCTCAATAGATGTACCAAACCAACGAACCATTCTTAAAGGAATGTGACGGTTATTTCCATCTTCAAGTCTCATCCAGAGTAAATCTGATCCAAAACGTATCTCTGTTGCTCTGAAATCTTCTTTATATCCATCCCACCATCTCACTGCTACAGTATTTATTTTCTTATTTTCTTCCATTTGTTCTTCCTTATCCTCTCTGTCTTTTACATACATTGTTTCGCAAGTGCTTGTTAGCATTGAAGCAAGTGCCATTCCGTGAGCAACCGCACTCTTACATTCTGGTTTCCCAACAAAAACAGTGTTGCTAATCGTTTTATCTAATTCATCAGAAGATTTATAATCTAATATCTTTTGCTGAAATTCTTCTACATTAATAACTCTTGTATAGTTATTATCCATAATTTCTCCTTAAAATTAACCTTTTATTGCCTCATTCATCTTTAAATTCTGTATCGTCTGTAACTGTTGCATTATCTACAATTTGAACATAAGTGTTTTCATCAGGAGTAATTATAACAGTTTCTCTAGACAGTCCCCAAAATGTAAGTTGGTTTCCCTCTGCTTTTATTACACTTCCGTCCCATTCCAGTATCTTTGTGCTAAGTTTTACCTTTCCAGGAAGCAATGTAACCACCTTTGCCATTTTATCTCTATAATCTATATCCTCAATTCTATCTTCTATCTCTGGATATATCGTTTTTACTTTTTCATACATATCTGACATATATCGTTTAAGCTGGTTACAGAATTTAGGGACTTCTTTCTTCTGATAGGAAGTAATCTCGCCACCCATTAATGCCTCTGGTCTATATTTTATAAGTTCTACAATAAACTCAGGTGTAAAATCTTCCTTTTTAATAATATCTCCGTCACCTTTAAAGAAGTTTTTATCTCTAATTGAATTTGAATAATTAATCAAATGTGGTAATGGAAGAAACACATAGTCACCAATGTAACACAAAAATTTTAAATCTCCTTTGGAATGTGCAACATCTCCATACTCTTCTTTTCTCTTTCGTATTAAATCACCACATCTTCTTGCAGCTTTTGTATATCCTTCTTCTCTTCTCATTTGTCCATAAGGACAAGAATGCGAATATAATCCATTTAACATTACACACTTGTTTCTCTTACAAGCATCACAATTTTCTGAATTATTGCAAGTATAAACTGTAATCCTTTCTTTGTCACTTCTACCAGACTTAAACAAACTGCTTCGTGGATCATAATATGTAAAATTTATTGGAATATAATTATTTATAGTTTGTCACCTCTATTCTTTATCTCAATTCAAAAATTTTATTACTTTCTTTTTCTCACATCTTCTTTTTCTCCATTTTAATCAATTTTTATTTCATATAGATTTCCATGCATTTTTGTGATATAATTCTATAAACACTGAGAATCCAATTAAGAATTAAGGAGAGAACACATATGGATGCATATTTAACTGCAATAAAGGATATTCTCGTTATTATTTCTCCAATAATTGTGGCATACATAAGTTACAGAAGTAACAAAAAATCCAAAAATGATATACGTTTAGAAATTGAAAAAAGTCTAAAAGAAAAGGATGCTGATACTTCTCAAATATTAGCAAAAATTAACGCTGAATTAGAAAGTCAAAAACAAATAATTAGTTGGAACAATTCTCTACCAAAATCAGATGAATATGTCAATCAAATTGATATCCTTCGTTATGGTAATATTGCTGGTCTCACTGATTTAACAAATAAGGTGTCTTGCTATATTGATCGAAATAATTTACAATTGCAAGAACTATCAGACATCCATGATATGCTTTTAAAAATAAAATTACCATTAAATGAGGACGAATTATATCCTTATGAAATTCCAATCATAATTGATTTTCGCAGGCTACTTCATACTATTGAGGGAAAAATAGATACCTTAAACAGCTAATATAAACAAACTTTTTCTGGCAGATATTATAAATCAAAATTATGGTATCTGCCTTGAAACTCTGGTTCTATTGCCTTTTAAAAGACATTCTACATAGGCATATGCGTATGTAACGGGCTAGAAAACCGCCTATCCGATATCCAAATTGGAATTTCGGAATACATTTTATATTCCGTGTGGAATATTACTTTTTAATATTCTTCAATCTTTTATGACTAAGAATATTCAACATATCTTCAGCACCTTGCAAATATGCCGATTCATTATCACAATTTTCGTATGGCTCATGTTTGTCAAACAATTCATCAACATATTCTTTTTCATCTTTAACATCTGTAGAAAGATGCCTAATTTTTTTCATACATGAATTACAGATGTCTAATTTGTTGAATAACCTATTCCAGATCCTATAACCATTAACAAAACCATAAACTCTTATATCTTTCTTTAAAATATCACCACAAATATCACATTTTCTGTAATTTACTTTTGACATAATTCACTCCATCTTAACTGTTCCTATTTGAATAATTCCACTTCATATGAAAATACTTCTCTGCAATCTCTGGATATTTGCGTGTGAATTCTTCGTAATATCTCCATGACGAACCTTTCTTATTGCCATCTGCTAAGTATAAATCAAAATCCATTTTATATTTTTTGTAGTTTTCATTACTCATACCTCTCGCCATACTGTACTCAGCAAAACTCATCTTACGAAATAGACTTGGCTGATTACACCAACTCGCAACATTGATATAAATCCCTTTATATGGACTCAGAACATAATCTTTGAATCTCATTACATAAGGCAAGCACCCATAAGTCATTAGAATTTTGATTCGCTCAAACAGATCTTCTATATCCTTAACCCAAAACTCCTCATCATAAACACCTATGTTATCATGATTGTACGCACAAAATGTATAGAATTTAATCTGATCATTAGTGTGTCTCCTTATCATCTGTAACTTTCTTTCTATTACTTCTCTATCTTTAATATTGTCAAATGCAAATATCCTGTCCCCTATCCACTTTGATCTCTCAAACAGAACCTCACATTTTTCATCTGTAAGAAGTCTCTCGTCACAACCTTGTTTGAACTGAAATTTCTTACCTGTCGCAATAAGTTCTTCAAATATATTTCTCCAGTCCTTGCAAGCCAGTACATTGTCATCCAACAAACAGATATATGGTCTGCTCTCATCCAGAAACTCAGATAAATGACTGTGAACTTCACATGATTTATAATTCTTATTCACACAGAAACTACATTGTCTGATGCATCCACGACTCATAAAGCCAATTGAATAATCAAGATAATATGTAAAATCCTTTCTCTTACCACCTTCGTTTAATCTGTCATTCACCCACTCATCATACAAATTATAATCCGGCATATGATGTTCTACTTCATTAGGAAGTTTCGGAGCTTTGTCATAAAAGAATCCTGTATCGCCATATTCTACATTTGAAAGTTTCAAAATCTCTTCATCTATTGGTGTGTCAGTAAACACTTTGGAAATGAATACTTTATCACATGCTGCTAATTCTTCATAATCCATTTTCAATTCAACTTCAGCACCAAGTTCTTTATAATAACCTGATAGTTTCATACAAACTAGATTAGGAAACCTGTGCTTGTCCCTACCTATCAGATCCGCATCTATAATTGCTATTTTCAATATTATTTAGGAGTAAAGCGCACTTTTCTGTCATGACAAACCTCTTTGCCTCCCATGTTTTTTTATTCTTTGTTCTTTATTGATACTTCCCTTTTTTATTCAAAACTTCCTCAAGTCTTCTCATTTTAATATTCATTGCTTTATGTAAGTCGTCATTGTTGACACCACAAACTTCTTGAACATAATAAATACTAAGCTGCACATCAGCCAATTCTTCAAGAATATTATATTGATCGCCTTTCCCTCTAAGTTCTTTTGAAATTTCTTTACTTAACTCAGCGAGTTCTTCCATGACAATAATTAAGTTTCTATGCCCTCTTGGATTACCATCATGTAAATTGGAATCTACAGACTGTTTCATTACACTCATAATCCATTGCTTGTCTATATTTTTCTCAGTTATAGGTAGCTGAGAAATAAATTTTTCTCTATCCAATATTTCCTCCTTCCTCATCCAATAAAAGCAAAATTTCAAGACTATTTTTCATTTAACCACACTTTAAATTTCTCATAAGTACCAAATTTTTCTTTCCACCCTGCAACGATTTCTGTTGGATTCAAATTGAACTGCTTACAAACATGTGTAATATATTCATTTTCATATAATTTCTTTCTTCTTTTATTCAGTTTCTTAACCTCTGCAAATACATCCTCTCTGGGTACACCATATTGCTTTAATAAGTAAGCACTAAGATCATATTCTGAGTATTCAATAAATTGGCAAATAGGGCATACACACTCAGGAACTTCATAGCATCCACTATCTTCACAGCAAAATCCCCATAACTCATCTTCTTCCATTACAAGTAATTCATCTTCCGAATAATCTTTGTAGTCTTTTAAATCAGAACTCCAAGCGTCTTTGTTCCACTCGTTCTCTATAATCATTTTAACCATTTCTTCTTTTGTAGGTTTTGGAAGAGATTCATCACAACAAAATGTATGACCATTAACACATTCCATCATTTCTGTATCTGACAAACACATATCCCACCCACTTTCAGTACGACCACATATTTCGCAAACGAAACTAGAACTACTGCTATTTGTAACAAAATCAGTTCTTATCTTCATATTTTTTATCCCACCTTAAAGTTTTCTGTGCCAAGTTTATATCCATAATCATACATAAACGCTCCAAACTCATCATCTTCATTGCAATATTCAACTGCTGATGCAATCCAATCTCCAAGATGCAAGTCTGATGGTTCTCTAAATAACTGATTGGATAAATCATTTATGAATTTTTCAACTGATTTACCATCAGTATCCATATCAAACATTTCCAATATGTATTTAATATTTTCTTTATTCTCATTTAAATTATTTCTTATTTCATCAATAGTGCAATTTTCTCTTTTTGCAATTATAAAACTGCTACTTGATGAATTAGTCACAAAATCGCTGCGTACTTTCATATAAATCTTTCTCCTTCCTGTCACATAAAACTATCTGTCTTCTAATAGGACAACCTCCCCTACATTCACACTGCCTACTACAACCACTACATGAATTTCTAAAATGATCTCTAAAATCCTCAAACTGTTTACTGTTCCAGGCGTTCTGTACTGTATCATTTGAAATATCATATGCCCATCTCATATCTTGATTATCAAAGCTACAAGGTAGCATTTTCATATCTGATGTAATATAAGCAGACCATCTACCACCTTCACAAGTATCAAAACTATCCTCATTTATATTTGAAGTCATATTGATAAGTGCTGGAACTGTACAAGAGTCAAAACCAATTTTGAAATCGAACTGCTGAGTATCAATAATATGAAAGAATTCTCTTACTCTTTTATCTTCTATATCTAACACATTATTTTCCTGCCCTAATCCTACCGGCTTATGCAACAAAAAAATTATCGCATTGATGCCTTTAGGGAAATCATTGCTTTTTAATCTCTTAATTGCTTCATCAATAGAATTATTACCTAACACATAATGAATATTAGTTTTAATTCCTGCGTCTAACAACATCTGAATTGCTTTATATGTATGTTCCTGACGATACCAACTGATTGCAACAGCTCCACAAAGCTCTTTACAAAGTGAAACAATCTCTACAGTAAATCCAAGACCAGATGATGTAAAGTTTGGCACGATACCATTTTCTCTACTATATCTTAGAATCTTTTCAAAATCTTCATGCTGATCCACATCACCTCTACCACCTAAAGCAAACTGAAAAGTTTTACCCTTACACTCGTCCACAATTCTCTTGAAATTTTCAAAAGACATATTTGGATATTTTGTCTTTAAACCATTCTGATAACACTGAACGCCAGATTTAATACATAGACCACTGTCTCCATGAACACAATGTCCCATTACTCCTATGTCTAATAATTCTGGAAATGAAGTCATAAAAGGATCTTTGCTTGTGTCTTTGCCATCTTCAATAACTCCACTTCTCATGTAAAATCCTGTATTGGGATTAAACATAGATATAAATTTGTTCTTCTTATCAATTTTCTTAATCATTTTATGACCTCATTTCTTTAAATTTTTCCCAATGAAAGAGTTGTTTTAACCGTTTGAGTTTTTACCATACAAACCAATAGCCTGTTCGTATGAAATACCATTATCCAATAAATAATGATAACAATCTACACAAAAATCTAATTCTGATTCATCTCCAGGAAACGAGTGTAATATATCTTCGTCTGAAACTGTTTTTCCACATTTATCACATATCTCTTTCCATACCCACCAATTTCCATTACTATTCTCTGAACCATCATAATTAACTCTGTGTAGATTAACCTTCATTACTTGTTTCTCCTTCCTTTGAAATGAAAAATTTATCCTAATGCTTGAAACTTTGTATATTCTAAAATCTTCCAATTATCAGGTGTCATATTTTCGATTCCACAGCAATCACTTTGGTCTACAAAAAATGGACAATTACCACAATTTCCTTTCTCATTAAGGTTGTCCTTGCAAACCTGCTTAATAATTTTTAATGAAGTAATAATACTTTTACCATTAATTTCTACACCATCTATTTCCCTCTTATCCATTTTATACCTCCAAATATTCTTTAATGTAGTTTGCCCTTGTTCTCGTACAAGGAAGGAGCTACACTACCGCCTGTCGTAAACGCCATTCCTACCGTTTGTTGGGAGTCGTTAGAATTGGTAAGGCAACTATCTCCCGAATGAGAACTACCAGTTATGAACTGATAACTCCCAATGAAACCGATGTTTTAAGTCTATATGTATCTACTCTTCTTTTGCAAAATTCAACATTTCATCTTTTGCTCTCTGGTAGAAATTACGGTCAATTTCAAAACCGAAAGCACTTCTGCCAAGTTCATAAGCTGCTCTTAGTGTTGTACCAGAACCTGCACATGGATCAATAACCACATCACCAGGATCAGTAAATATCTCAATCAAACGTTTCAGAACTGCTACTGGCTTCTGAGCCGGATGGATTTTGGGAACTTCCTTAGACTTATCTTTTTCCCACATCATATATGTACTGTTGCTATGATAAGTTCTTCCCCACTCATCCTCATCTCCACCATCAAACCAGTTAAAGATCATATGTCCTGTTCCTGGAATGTTCTTACCATTTTCATCAACTTGAAGACCATTTCTGAATTTTGGCAATTTATCTCTATATAATAGGAGTGCGTATTCAGCAGCTCCCACAACCCTCATGTTAGCTTTGAGTACCTGTGGACTATAATTCTTGCAAAAGATTAGTGGTATGTAATGAATGAACCCATGCCTTTCTGCCGCCTTAATAAGTGTCTGAATCTGTTCAAAAGAACAGAATACAATCATACAAGGTGAGTCACTACTGCGTCCTCTCGGAACAGGTCTAGTATCATCTTTTTTAAGCATCTTGGAACAAAAATGAAAATATTCATATAGATTAAAATTAAAATCAGAATTGAAAGCTGCTTTACCAGCTAATTTACTTTCACCTTTTTTGTTGTCTCCTCCGTTGTACCACATCGGATTTGAACCGTAAAAATTATTTCCTACATTATATGGAACATCTGCAATAATTAACTGAGCAGGTGGAATTGCATACTTCTTATAATTCTGCATAGAGTCCCTATATAATTCACATTTGATTTTCTTTTGATATTCCATTCTTATTTAGGAGTAAATCATGATTTATTCTGCGCAGAAACCTCATTTCCTCCTGGTTTTATTATTCTAATTTTTGCATATGCTTATTTTGCTTCTACTTTTTGACATACAATGAATCGAAATTTTCATTGCCACTTACCTTACTTATTTATTTTTTCTTCTCGTCCATCTCCTTACAGAATTCTCTATACTTTCTTGTGTACTCATAACTGTCACCAAAAATATTATTCACAGCAACAAATAGCTTTGGTTCATACTTCTCTATAACTTCCAACTCCTGCTCAAAATCTCTTCCAAATGGGCAACCAGCACAACCCGTTCTCTCTAACCCATATTCCGTATAACACTTACTATGTACAATTCCATAATGGTTTTCATAATCTTCTTTGTCTGAATTTGTGTACCAAAACAAAGGTCTGTAATTATCATAGCCTTCTCCATTTTCATCAAAACAGGATTTATATGCTGTTTGCCTAATACCTCCTTCAGCCCTTCTAACCCCAAATACATTTAAATCATATCCTTCATTTGCAACAAGCTTATGTAATACATCTTTCTTTGCATATTTACAACACTTTGAAGAAATTTTGAACTTTGGAGGATTTTGAATCATGAACTCCTTTAGATATTTGTTATATGCAATATTAAATTGGACTGATTCATTTGCATTACACCACCACATTAACGCACCTTTACATCCAACCCAATCTTGTTTCTTTGTATTCCATTCACAATATCTTTGCAATAATATGTCTAATGGTTCATCTTCCCATTGGAATCCATGACATTGTAATCTATCAATCATTTCAGAAGCATTTTTTGAAACAAATGGTTGTCCATATTTTTTACAACTTGTAGGGATAGGAACGATTGCTTTATATGGTTTAATTTCTATATTATACTTCTCTCTTAACAAGTTCAGATGGTTTTTTGTAGCCTGATATTCTAAACCAGTATCAAACCAAACATATTCTACCTTACCATCTTTATCACATTGCCAAATAATATCTGCCATTACATCACTGTCTGATCCGCCAGATAAAGCACATACAATTTTCTTGTATTTATCGTTGTTTATCTTTGACCACGCTCTTACTAAATTATCTCCTATTGTTTGATTTTGTGGAGCATTACTGATTAACTCCATCAGATCAGCAGATTTTGAATTTATATTTTTATCTTTTCCTTGCAATTATTGTACTTACAAGGTATGCGCATACATTTTACCTAGAATTACTTGTATAACTCCTTTCATAGTTTGCTGAATTGCTGATTTTTATTAACATTTGCAACTGCCAATAAAAATATAATTTCTTTTGGTTACTATCTTTTACATTCTATACAGATGATAATTTTACCGATGAAATTGGCTTTTCAAGGAATATTTCTATTTCTTATATGTGAATAATTTCTCTACTCTGCTTTCATGTTCATGAACTTTTAAACTTGTGGTAACATTTTTGCACCAAATACATTCAAAATCCGAAGGAGCATTATATTCACTAACAAAAGCCAATTTTCTTTACTCATTTTTCTACACCAATCCCAAAACATATCATAATCAAATGAATCTGTAGCATATTTAGTTGTACCTTGATACGGAGGATCACAATAAATAACTGCATCCCGTAAATTAGCATACTCATTGTTTCTATAATCGCTACATAAAAATTTAATATTTTGTATATTGGGAATTTGTTCTGATAAGTTTCTTAATGCTTCATTTGGGATGTCTCTTGGTGTAACTTTGTCTGCTTTAAATCCTCTTGCATACCCACCAAAATATTTAGACCCAAAAGTTGCATTAAACCCTATAAGACCTACATAATAATCTGGATAATCTTTTTTACTATTTCTAACTTTATTATATTCTTCTTCTGAAATATGCAATGGTATTTCCCAACCATTCTGAATTTCATTCCACATTGCAATCAATTCTTTATGTATATCATTACCAATACGATTTTCACATTTAATCTTGTCAATCATATTGGCCCCACCAACAAACGGCTCATAATATATTTTTATATTATTTTCGTCAATACACTTTTGAATAATAGGTACAATATACTTGCTTATTCTGTTTTTACTTCCAACGTATTTTATTTTCTTCACCCAGAAAGGTATGATCATCTCACGGCAGCAGCACCTTTATTCCTTTCCGTGTTATTTAGATTTTCTATTTCCTTCTTTTACTCGTTCAGCCAACATACTGATTAGTCTTGCTCCATATGGATACAATGAAGGCTCAAATGATATGTAATCTAATTGCATTACACCTCTACCTTGATTTTCTTCAATAATATTTGCTAATTCATTAAAAAACTTCGCTTGCTGTTCTGAGTCCATGTTCCAAAATTCTTCAACTAATTCTCGTGGATTCATTTCAATATCTACTTCTCTTGTAATTATTTATATCACCTCCAAACTTGTGATAAAACAGATTTTTCCTTGGGTTATGCTCATGCTATCTTGCAGTAATTCTTATCATTTTCAATATTGAATTCATACTGAATAAGTGCTTCATAAACATAATCAGGAATAATATTTTTGTACTCGTTGGCAATTTTAATAATATCTTCTTTCTTCTTTTTAACATAAACAGAATATGCTTCTTCAAGTGTCAAATAACTACCAAGTTCTTCATGATTATATTTTGCAGAGTATCCTCTGACACACTTTTTAATGCCATTAGGAAGACCACGGTTATTTGGTTTATTTACAAATAGCATATTAATTCTTTGAGGAACTAAAATGCAGTTATCTGGAGAATATACCTTATTCCCTGGATGTAAAATATCTTTATCCAAATGTAATCTGCCATCGCATTTATATTCTCTTTCTTCATACCAGTCAGCAAATGTTTGGAAATTGAGCCATTCATTACAAACAGTAGATATATCGAAATATGCTGGATGTAAATCTCTATTTTGTTTTCCATAACATCTATCAAGCATATTCTTCCAAGACATATATGTTTTAGTATTTGTCTTTGTATCTAGATATTGCATTTTGTGTTTTCCTGCACCTAAATAACCAATGCCAAATACTGTTTTATCATATGGATTTTTGATTTGTCCTCTTCGAAAATTTACATATGTTTGATGTTTCTTTATATGATGGAAATCATCTATAAACTCAACATCAAGATCCTCGCTACTTCTATAAGAAACTATTTTCATTAAAGTACCTTTATTATTACTTTTTGTTTCGCCTAATCTGTCCGTTATACCACCTCCATATATTCCTTTCCACACTTGACTACCTATCAGAATGCTCAAGCCACAAACTTGAACATTCCAAAAAAAAGAGGTTAAAATGAAAACAACAAAATTTATCTGATTGAGTGATTGAACACTCTGGTAGATAGCCAAGTGTATATTATATTTCTTATCTATAATTGTTTTTATCCTTTTTTATCACATAATTTGTCACCTCTTTATAAAAATTTTGTAGAACTTATGTTTGTTTTTTCATTGACATTTGGTACAAATTGGTATATAGTTATAGGTATCAGTGTTATATAGCAGATTTACTCCCGTTTGGTTCGTTATTTTATATAACGAATGGATGCTCAATGATTTATGAGCATTTTTTAGGATGGACAGGCTCTGTACCACCGGTATCATCCTGTGCCATCCTCCCCGACAGCACAGGTCATCACATGCTCTTTACATACTTCTTTCAAGAGAAGTATAATAAAGTGCTTTTACGGGGAGAAGAATTTTGCTGGTGTAAGGTAGATATACGCTATAATCATATCTCTTTGTTATTTGAGGACTGGGGAGACTCCATTATGGAGCCAATATAATAACAAGGAGGTGAAGCCAATGAAAAAGGCGGATAAATTTGAAATCACTATTGACATCCACAAAAAGGTTCGTATTACTAAAAAAATGGTGATTATTTCTGTATCATTAATTGTTCTACTTGCACTGATTATGTCTAACTGTAGTTCTGAAACATTAGCTGATATTATTCGCTCGTTAATCAGCATTGTTTCTAACTAACACCAGCATTTATTTGAATATTGAGGTTATTTATGATAGATCCAACAAAATCAAATTTGTATAAATTATCCACCAAAAAATATTTAATGATACTTTTAAAAGTTCCTACAAAAGAATATCTAAATCAAAATTTTGTTGCAAAGCAGATTAATCCATATATACAAGCAAATCCAAAACCTCGTTTAATTGAAGCTCCTTCGGATTCTCTTAAAAAAATTCAGAAAAACATAAAATGCGAATTAAATAAAATAGAAGTTCCTTCAAATGCATTCTCTGGTATAAAAGGAAAATCTTATGTTGATAATGCTGCTATACACCAAAACTGCAATTTTCTTTTTAAAATAGATTTAACAGCATTTTTCCCATGTATAACTCGTGAAACAGTGTATAATTTTTTTAAAGTTGATTTAAAAACACCTTCTGATATAGCCAATATTCTCACTAATTTTGTTACTATTGACTTAACTTTATGTGATATTCAGGAATCAGAACCTATTGAGCAATTCCTTTTATCTAAGGGAATAAAAACTACAAATCATTTAATTTCCGGTTCTCCTGCAAGTCAAATTCTATCTTATTTAGCGAATCATAATATGTTTGATGAACTACAAAATTTTTGTGATAAAAATGAGATAATTATGTCTATATATGTAGATGATATTACCTTTTCTTCACAACACGAAATTTCACACAAGCACAAAGAAATAATTTATAATATTATTTCTAAATATTTATATAGGCTTTCAAGATCAAAAGTAAAATACTATACAAATACTTATCCAAAATCTGTTACTGGAACTATCATTTCTCCTAATGGGAACCTCAATATTCCTAACTCATTAAGCCATAAAGTAATGAATGAATTGCGTAATTATAAGAATAATCCAAATGACGAACACTCTCAAAAGAGACTTCAGGGTTTAATAGTGGCCGCACAACAAACTGAACCAACAAAATTCAGTAATATTTATAATCATGTTCGCAATGCTACTATTAAAGCATAATTTTTAATCCACTAAAATCTGAATCCTTGAAAGTTTTATTCTTAAACTGCACCAAACATAACCTATTTTTATACATTCCAAGAATTGACTGTGTAATACCATTTCTCTTTTCCAGTACATTTAAATATAGCTTTAGATAAAATGGTTTATCATTCTCTTTACACCACTCAATTAAGTCATACACTTCTTTATTTTCTGCCATAGAATCAGCATCTTCATCACTTTCTTCTTCTGATACTTCCTTCTCTACTAATTCAAAATACTTTTCAAATTCGTTATAAGACATACACCCAAGATGACAGCCACCAAATTTAAAACTGATAACGCCATCTTCTGATACATCTGTCACTTCGCAAACTTCTCCGATATTATCAAATACTCCCATCGGCTTAATCAGCCTAATCTCATTTCCTTTTGTAATCATGCTGTTTTCCTTTCTTTATCTGCAAATTTTTTATTCCATTTATCAATTGCTTCTTGGTCTTCTGATGTTACAGGATCGTTAAATCTTCTTCTGGCTTGTACAATATGATTGTTTCGTATCTCAATAGTGACAAGACTCTCTTTAGGATTAGATTTCTTACGCAAGAACATAATATGACATTCTCCATCAATAACTTTATCTATGTAAGAAGCCACACAGTTATTTTGTGCTACTGCCTCATCTTTAATTTCTTGTGTGCTATCAGGATAAATAAACTGATAATCCCCAAATATACATTCCAAATTCTTATTTATTCTTGTCTTAAATATCTCCTCAGAAAATTCTTTCTTTAATCTATTATAATTTCTACATGCAATCTTATGTGTAGTAAGAAAATTCCGTGGATATTTATCAAATTTTGGACTGATCGTATTCATCATTCTTGCATAATCTACCAATTCACCAAGTAAATGACGCATATCTTCTATTGCTTCAAAAGTTTTTAGAGTGTCAAGATACAGCAACAATGCTTTCGGATTATATCCATATTCTTCAATCAACTTATTAAAATAGGAAAAGTAATTACTAATCCCATCAACATAATCATAACTTTCTCTCATTAAAATTTTATTGATGTCTTCATCTGTTAAAGATATATAATCAAGCTGATACGCCAGAAAATGAGCATCAGGATTTCTTTTCCAATAATCACAAAATCTATCTGATATTTTTATTTGTCTATCTCTCGCTATTTTGATTAAAGATTTTGGAATATCATTGATTGTTTTTGTAAAATTTCTATCTACAATACTATCGAATCCTGCTGAAAATATCTGTTCAAATTTTGAATACTGTGGAACTTTTGAAAGAATTGTACCTATATTTGATATGTAATTTGGGTATCTATTCTGTACAAATTTGAGAAATTTAGCATATTTTTCATCAGCACAATACTCAATTATCTGATTCATTGTTATGCCTGATAATTGGCTCTGCAATCCTTTTACTGGTTTACCTTTGATCCCTATACAAGTTTTTGTGGCAAAATCATATTTGACAGTCCTTCCATCTTCAAAATCAAATATTAAGAACTGTTTCTCTTTGTAAACTCTCGTTATCTATCACCTCTTTTTCTGCCTTAAAATCTCGATTTCATTTCTATACCATATATAGCAACCATTCATCCAACCGAACACTATATATGGTATATTTTTATTGTTCAGATACTATCTTTTTGAACATTTCATCTACAGAGTCCAATAAATCATATCTCTTATCAAAATCGGCAGTAGAACTTCTTGCAAATTTCTGTTCAACCATATCAATATAATATGTCATGCTGCCATCATCCCCCATGTAAAACTCATCCCCCTCTTCCTGGCTCATTAATCTCTTAACTTCAAGCTGATCAATAGCCAGATTATCGAAACTCACTACTTTGAAACGCTCAATGATTCCACCAAGATTTTCTTTCAGCCACATTTGCTTAATAATGATATTTTCGTGATCCTCACTATACCATTCACCACCACGCCTTAACTGCTTATATCCAAGGATAAGCATCTTCAAATTCTTATCAAATAACATTTCTACGTCTGAAGGCTTGAGAATACCGTTAATCACATGTATAACTGCATTTGGATATTGCTGAATTAGTGATATAAATTCATCTGTTGGATTTACAAGAGATACACCAAGACCATATATTAGTTTTTCATCAACCAACTTCTTAATCAATTCCTGTTTCTGTTCAAAGTGTCGCTGGTTTACGGTCATATTTACAACGGCTTTCCTATCCTTCAGCTTATGTAAAAATGGAATCAGATCTGGATGGCTCGTTGCATCACCACCACCAAGCGCAACCTCCTGATACGGATGTAAAGTTTCAATAAACTTCTGGTTCAGAATATCTCCATGTTTACCATTCTTTGTGCTACCCTCATGACAGAAATTACATCCCATATCACAATAATTACTTATCTTGATATCCATATTCTCTGCAAAATCAGGGATAAACTCATCATCTTCTGTTTCTCTAATCTTGGTTCCATCTGAGAATAACTTAGTGGTAAAATTCCCATTCTTATAAATTCCCAACAGATTCATTTCTACCATCCTTTCTTAATCGTGACCGTAATATCCAAATGCTACAACTTCTTCACCGTTTTGAGTGGTATACTTTTTCTCATATGTCTCATACCAATCATTTTCAAAATATTTTTCACAAGTTTTGATTCCTTCATCTGAAAAAATATCATCTACTGTATCCTCATTTTCCCAATTAACCTTTTCATATCGTGGTGTTCCATCATGCCACTTCATTTTTTTCATTTCTTCAATGATTTCTTCTTTGGTTCCAAATTTATTTTCCTCTTCCCAATATAATACTTCGCCGTTCTCCCACTTTTTGTACTCTTCTCCAGAACACATTGTTAAACTATGTACTGAACTACTATTTGTCTCGAATACTCCACGTCTTACTTCCCTCTTCATAAAATAAACTTCCTCCTTAATCACAATCTGTTTTTAATGACACATACTTATTGAATACAAAATTGATAACCGCATCCTCATCATAAACATTGACAATTTCAATATTGCCATAGGGCTGCGACTGATGATCAATCTCTGGTTCCTGTTCTCCTAAAATCTTAATTCCTGTCGCACCTGTATATTTACAAATAGCATCCTGAATTTCTCTAAATTCCCACTTGTCATAAATATCAGATATATCATATCCTGACAGATAATATAAACAAGTAATCAGATAGGAAAGTTTGTCATATTGTGATGTATAAATACGTTTGTCTTTTCCAAACTGTCCAAAATCAATTTCTATTTCTCCATCCTTATTCAGTTTGAATTCACTCGGTTCCCTGCCCTCATTAGAAATAACCAAACTGTGAACCGAAGACGAATTTGTTTCAAATACACCTTTTCTAATCTTCCTTTTCATTGATCCCTTAATCCTCTCTTGGATATTCATGATCAATCATATCCATATTTACTAGCCCTGTTTGCTTCATATTGTCCCAATAGCAATATTCATCACCGTCTTGAATGACGACATATTTCTTATTTATAAGATATTCTTCAAGAGAAATACCTTCATGCTCTAAAAATCCACTTAGAATATCTTCATCAACATATCCTGTACATGGTTTGTCATAATGCCACCAGCCATTTGAAGATTTCCAATACTCAAGTTCAAAACCCCAATCCTTTTCTTTCTGTGATAAATATTCTTTTAGTTCATCTTCTGTCTTACCATACTTCTGATAATAGTCATCGTTTTTATGTTCTTCATCATTTTTATCTGCAATACTATCACTGTCCATTGGCAGTTTGATCTTTTTAAGACCTGGTATATATTTCAATGCAAGTGCAACGAGTTCTTTATAAACATCATCATTATAGTCATGAACCAACGAAGCACACGCATACAACCATTTATCTGTAAATGTTCCCAAAGCCCTAAATGGACTCCTACCAAATTCCAAATCGTGATCCCAAGGCTCCCAAACACAAGATTCCTCGCCTGTATCTTCGTCTTTACATAAATATATTCCGTCTAAAAATTCTTCTGGAGTATATTTATCATCTCTCTTCATAACTGTTAAACTATGCATAGAACTCGAATTTGTTTCAAAAACATTTCTTCTAATCTGTCTCTTCATACTTCTCCTTTCACAACTCTCTCATTCACACTTGCTACAAATTCATTGATCCGCTTGTAGTCTGGATTATCTGGAAGATTTGTGTTATTCTTTGCATACTCTAACTTCTTCTCATAGACCTTCATACCACGTCTAATCGCATTATTATAAGCAGATGATCCACCCATAATCTTCTTGGAAATACAGATAGAAATTGCAGATTCCAAACTGAATGTATCAGGTTCTCTACATACAGATTTCTCTTTTGTTCCATCTGCAAATGTAACTTCTACAACCTTGTCTGGCACAATTAGATTTACATCTACAATTCTAATATCTTTCTCTCTACATGTTAAAATTTTTTCAATTGGTAACATTTCTGTATTAAATGCTCCGACATAATGATCCATCATATTCTCTCCTCCATAACTTGAACATTTTTTATTTTCTAAATAGTTATAAATTATTTCTCTTAATGGTATTCCAGCTAATAATGCTTCATTTACTTTATCCAAACTTACAATAAAATCACCCCAACTCGAAGAACGTCTTTGTAAAGTCATGCAAAAATCATCCACAACGCTAGATTCTTCATTAGTAATTGTTTTCATGATTGTTTTTTGTTTATCAATTTTCCTTCTTATTTCTAATTCTTTTTTCTTACTTTCTGTTATAAATGTTTCTATCCAATTATGCTCAATATTTATATTAATCACCTTCCTTTGAAACGTGGGTTTTAAGACTTCTTTTCTTTGCCAATCTCCATAATTAAAATCGTCCCAGAATGTGTTGGACTTGTATTAGAATTTGCAGTTAAAGTCGATGCATAATCTTTACATTCAGTTCCGTTATATGGAACAAAATATTCTGGAATATAACCATATTTCTCATAAAACTCTGTATATTTCTTTTCGAACCAAGACTTATTTTCTACAATTAACGAGTCTTTCTGTACAGTTGTAATTGCATTAGACAACTCATCATCTCTTACTTCTATTTTCTGTTCTGTTTTTCCATCTGAATTGTACCTACCACGCATAGCGGCACCTCTTACCTCAACAACTTTTGGTAAATTCCCATGAAATTCAGAAATAAGTGTTGGCGAATGCCCATATGTTATCTGTGGTTTTTTATTTACCTTTCCTCTATCGTTGATACAAATATCTAAATATTCTTTATCTTTAATACAAGCAACTTTTAATCCGCTTCTTTGACTTCGCAATGTTGGAACATAATCTTTGTAAAATCTAGCACCATCAAAACCTTGTGTATCATCAATACATATTACTTCTTCGCCACAAGCAGAATTTACTCCGCTTGTGGTTTGGTAAAATTTCCAGTATTAATGCTTTCATACAATCTGTCCAAACTAGCCTCAAATGCACCAATACCTGAGAAGAAACTGCTCAGTTTTAAATCATCAAATAGGTACGGCATTGCCTTATATAACTCAACTAATATGTAATATAAAACATCTACTACTATTGAATTCCCTGATTGTTTATAAAGCTGGCTGTTGCTAACAACTTTGCTTGCAGCGTCATATGCCGAATCAGAAAATCCCATAAGCCTGAAAGTTTCTTTTGGCGTTAGTTTGCGGATTCTAATACCTGTTAAAATTTTATTTCCTTCACCTTTATTTGTTGTTAAAGTTGGTGCTAGTCCATCTTCTGAAAATACATTACCATTCATACCTTTACCAGATGGATTTACATTACCAACCTGAACAATCTTAGGTTCATGGCTACCTCCGCCACAAGTATTTAATGTCGGTGAACAACCATCGGGATCATAAATTCTCCCCACTTGTGGATTCTTCCAATTCCCATTGCAATCAGAAATATTTCCGACTTGTTTTACTACATTTTCATTTACCAATCTGGGATCTTTATAGTCTCTTGAAGTGAGAGTTGGACAGTAATCATTATATTCCCTTGATTTACCCTCTCTTTTTACCTGACACGGATCATATAGTAAAGAAGTATTAGTATTTAGATTTGTTAAAAATCTCTGCACTTTATCATCAAAAATATAATATTTTTCATCTACCTCATCTTCCAAAACATCTTTCAAACGAATTCCATTATCAAATTCTCTAGGGAACACAAACTTACCGTTGTCTAAGTCTTTCTTGATAAAGATCAGATATACTCGCTCTCTGTTTTGAGGAATACCATAATCTTTTGCGTTCAGCACTTTCCAATATGTATTGTAGCCATACTCATGTAACTCATCTTCAAATAATTTGAATGTAGTATCTCTGAATTGTTTACCCACAATATTTTTAACATTTTCATACATTCCAAAATTAGGTTTATTTCCTCGGATTACTCTCAAATACTCAACAAGAAGTGACGATCTTGTTTTTTCAATATTATTACTTCCACAATTAGGACATTTATCTCTCTGACTCCAATGTACCGTTAGAGGGTTATATTCATGTCCACAACCATTACAAGTCCACACAGAACCCTTTTGTTTACCAGCTACGCTGAAATCCTGACAAGGACTCCCTCCACAAATCATATTAAAATCTTCTAATTTTGTTCCATCAACCTCAGTAATATCACCAAGGTTTAAATTCTCATCTACTCTGTGAATTGCACAATAGCTTTTAGTCGCATACTTATCAAACTCACAGAAATTTACCAGTTTCCAATTTTTTGATAAACTAAATCTTTTATTATTACTTTCCAAATGCCTTATCTACAAGGCGTTGCAACGCTAATTTATCCGGAATTACTTGTTATATCCTTTCTCTAATTTGTTATTTTGTGAATCTTTCATGGGTTCATGACTCCCGTTGAAATATTACCTAATGTTTTTTTCACAAATATCAACAATATGCTCACATAATGCTGATGGAATTTTACTTCGTTCAATACTACCTTTAAGTCCCTGTGTTCCTGTTTTAGCTCCCCTTGGAGCAGATACATGACATGGATCGCCATTCTTACACATGGGTTTAAACTTAGGATTTGGATGATTAGTCCAGATATCAGTAGGTTTCATTCTTTCATCGCCATACTGACAATATGTAACCGTATATCGTGGTAAGTCTTGCATCCAAGACATCTTTCTCATGCCACCACGGGGATTTTCGATGAAGTAGTATGTAGGATTTAATTCTTTGATAAGCGAAATAACATGTTGATCTACTTTATCACAGAACTTTGCATAATCACTGATAGGTTCAAGACTTCCTGTTTCTGGATTCTTTCTTCTGTGATGACTAATTGCCGCAATGCTGAAAGTCGTACAGTCAGGACTCGCCCAAATAACATCAGGTTTTCCAAACTTGTTTAAAATGTCTTGTGCTGTAACTTTACTAATATCTTCATATAGGTCGATGTTTTCAAAATCTTTATTCCATTCAACACTGAAAACTTTATGACCTCTTGCTTCAAATGCTTTACCAATACTTCTTGTACCTGCGAATAATTCTAATACCTTAATTTTTGTTCACCATTACTTAGTAGCTGCGCAGCTTTCTTCACCAGTGAACATTCGTATCCTTTCTGTATTTATATTTTTGCCATCTATGGCAATAAAAGATTTAATTCATCGGGTAAAATACCCATTTATGTATCAAAAAAATTCTGATACAACGGCTGAGAACCACAACCACTATCCTATCGTTTTACTCTTTAGGAATACTTTATTTTACTTTTCTCTCTACAACAACAATCGTGTCATTGTGCCATCCTCCATGTGGCACTAATAATATCTCTTCAATATCAAATCCATATTTCTTTCCAATGCCACCACTGTTCCAGCTACAAGTAATAACTATTCCATCTTTCTTTACAATTCTTCCTATTTGTTCTTTCTGTTTTGACCAATATGAAGCTTGAGTTGTTTGCATATTTACAGTTCTTTCCAATTTTCTATAACATTCCGATACTTGGCGAGCACTGTATTGTGGATCATACAATATAGTATCAACGGAACAATCATCAAACATTTTAAGAAAATCTAATGTATCCATATGATAATCAGTATCATATTGTGTGTCTAAATCGTTTGTAATTGTTGCTATTTTATTACTGTTTGCAAACAGATCTATAATCTGCCCATACGCATATTTATGTATAAGTTCTTCAATCGGTTTGATTGAAAAAGTTTTGCTGTTTGGCATTTGCCAGATTCGATTAATAATCGTTACTACATCACCACCTATATTCTATTTTTTATTTGTGGAATTACCGACTTGATTAAATCTAATAGAATTGATATACTAAGACTTATCAAAGCGGTTATCCGTTTTGTTGCTTATAGGCATCTTGCCCACTCGCCAAAGTATCAGGATGCCTATTTTATTATTTCTCCATTATTAAACGCTTTAATTAGCATATGTGCTATTTCTGTTTCATAATTACCACACAAACAATTCATATCTGCTATTACTCTTGAAAAGAAATCTTTGAATTTATCTGCTTTAAAATCAATTTCATATTCTTTTGGTATTTCTATAGCGATCTTCATACCAAATCATCACCTCCAGTTAAAATGTTTCTTCTATTGGCTAAATATTGTCTTTGATATACTTCACAATATCATCAATGATTTCTTCATCAAATTCTTCAAAATCATCAAGAGATATGGTTCCTTCAGAAAAAGCAGTTTTATGTCTTGTTAGATTATACGCATATGTGTCAGATGGAACATCAAAGTAATTCATCAATACATCTTTAAGCCTTTCTGTAAAGAAATTCTCATATTCATATAACTGATTTGCCAATCTAGCTACTATACCATTTTCATTCTTGGCAACTGTATATTCCGTAAATCCATATCTGTCCATGACATCTATTGATCCGTCATTATTTTTACTTAAAATATTTTCCAAATTACCACCTCACTTTTACTTGAAACCTTCGTTTCATCCAATATAAATTTCTTCCACATTTTCAATAACATATTTGGGTATTTTATTCTCATCAATAGAGATAAACTGACCACACACAGGACAAATAATTCCATAATCTGTTCCACTATAATCTGGATACTTGCTCCACCTATGTTTCTTTATATCATCTGAATCAATTTCAAGTTCACTTCCACAAAAATCTTCTTTCTTTCCATATGCAAATCCATATTCATCTACGACTCTTTTACATGTTATTTTCATAGGAAATGTCCCAGAAAAATTATTCTCTTTTAATACTTTCATCTTTTCGCCTTTCTCATCAATTGAAACGGAAATTTTATCTACAACTCATATTCTTCATTTTCTATTTCTTTAATAGATTTTTTCGCCCACTTTTTTATATCCTTAAATCTCTTTAAAAGAATTTTTTTGCGCTCCTCTTCATTTATAGATGCTGGCAAATGGTCAACATCATATTCTTCACTATCAAACTTTTCTGGATAATCACCCAATACTTTTCTAATTTCATTTCTAACCCACAACGGAAGACAATCAGGAATAACATACTCATCTTTATCAGCATATTCTACTTTTTGTAATCCTCCATTTCTATACATACACAAAGTAGCCCCTAAAAGAGCAAGAGACTCCACATCTCCCATACTCAATTTATGATCCTGATAATTGAATGGAAATGTGCATAAACAACCATATCTATAGTCATCATATCCAAACCTAACCACTTTCTTATCTCCTAACGGATATCTTGTTTCTCCCATATGTTCTATTTCTCCTTTCTTTGAAACTCGTGTTTCATTTCCTTTTAAGTTTCTTATATAAATTATCCCAAAATATCGTCCATACTGCACACCAACAAACGAATAATCCCACATTAATATCTGCGGTTTCCCATTTATTAATATAATAGATTACGATAAATGTTATGATGAAAATTAATCGAATTAAGTCTCTCAATTTATTACAATATCCAGTATATAAAGCAGGTGTTCCAGCTAATATAAATGAAAACAAAATATATTCCATCATTTTTCTCCTATAAATAATTTTTCTATATATCTATCCATCTCATATCCAAATTTCACACAATTGCCATGTGATATATGATTTTTCCAAGCATTGTAACTCTCATAAAATTTCTCTTTGCTAAGTTTTCCACACCTCACTAATCCAACCATTTTCTTAAATTTCTTTTTAGCGGCACGTTTATTTTCGTTCTTCAGCTTTCGGATTACTTTACCACCTGAAGTCACATATGTATGAAAACCACAAAATTTGATTCCATTTTTAAAAGGAATGACCTGAGTCTTACTGTTTAATTCAAGACCTAATGAATACACAAACTCATAAATAGCTGCTAAACACCATTTCGCATATTCTTTATTTTGTACTATCAAATAAAAATCATCCATATATCTACCATAATATTTAACTCCAAGTTCTCCTGTGATAAAGTGATCTAACACTGATAAATATAAAAGTGCAAATACTTGACTAACCTGATTACCTAATGGAAGTCCTACTCCCTCAGTACTATCAATAAACTTCTCACACAGCCAATACACTTCTTTATTTTCTATAAAATATTTCAAAATATCCTTCAAAATATCGTGATTGATATTGTAAAAGAACTTGCTAACATCAGCTTTTATAATCCAACAATCATATCCATACTTCTGATATGCAAGATACATCTGAGCTTTTAAGCAATCCAATCCATACAATGTACCTTTGCCAATCTGTCCAGCATAATTTGTTTGAATAAACTCTTTATTCAATCTTGGAATCAGTACATTATCACACAAACTATGCTGTACAATTTTATCTACAAACGAACATGCTTTAATGACTCTCTCTTTCGGTTCATATATTATAAATTCATTGTATTTTGATACTTGATATGTTTTAGTTTCTAATCTTCTCTTTATTTGATGAATTCCATCAAGAGCTAATACTTGGAATTTTTGACTGCTTTTTGAAAAACCTTTACCTGATTTAGATTTTAAATATGCTTGATATAAATTACCGAAATCTACTACTTTTTCAAAATCTGTTTTATCTTCTATCATAGTATTTTGTTCCTTTGTATTTATCCTGACATTTTTGAATCAGGAAAGGTTATTTATTCTTTTGATATCGGGACTCTAATTTCAGTGTTTCTCTTACTTTCATTCGTCTTCCGATCCAGAACGGACGCACGCCTTTGTCATTCCAGTTGCAATCGTTGTAGTTCACATTGCCATTGGAGTTAACGTACTGAACATAGTGGGTCATACAACAAACAACCTAAAATTATCTCTCTTTATCTTTTGAACGCCATGCAATACTCATATATTTCACATCATTTATTTGTTTCTGCCAATATCCTACTGTATCACTTCCAATTAATTTCAATTTCATAGAAAGTTCCACATAACAAGACAACTTATCACAACATGAAATTGCTTTTGTTTGTAATTCTTGGCGTTCCGATTTTGAAGTATCCAATTTCAGCCTATTTGCATCAAGCAAATATTCATATATATCCATACAGCGATTTTGGATGCGTTTTACCAATGTTAAATGCTTAACTGAATACCTCTTTCGGTTTGATGTAATTGTCATAGTATATTCCATAAGATTTATTGCTTTTACAATAACATCCAGTTTCGCTTCGCTCACTGGTTTTCCCCGCTCCTTTCAGTCGCTCATCGGCTGCCTACGGGATGCTGACGCATTCCTGATTACTGGCTACCCGATGATTTTTTGCAAGATTCAAAGATTTAAGATTGAAGGATGAAAAACGGACGCACGCCCCAGTCATTCCAGCCGCAATCGCCGCAGCGCACATCGCCATCGGAGATAACGTACCGAACATAGCGGGCATCGTTTCTCTTCGGTGTCTGATTAGGATTAGCAAGCCAATACCAATTATCAATCAATGGAATACTTTCACCAAACTTCATAAGCAACTGAATATTTGGGATTGCTAAAATATCACCTTCAACACTTCCATAATCTTTAAATCCATCCATAGAAGTCAAATCAAGAGAAATCGGAACAAGTTTATCTCCAAATTCTTTCTTTAAATCCTCAGACAATTCACTATTAATAAGATCATTTCGTACATAAGATTCTACATAATTATTTGTTTTACCAAACTCTGACTTTTTAAGAATTCCATTCATGAAGTAATATGTACAATCTCCATCCTGTACACTTGTCCAATAATGCCCGCAAATGAATTTGAACTGTTTTCTCCACTCATTCATATATTCTTCAACTGCATTTCTAAAATCCTGCTCATATCTCTCTGGGTCTCTTTCGTACCAATCAGGTACAATATCCTGATCGACCTTATATCTCCAGTCTTTTACATTGGTCATTTTATCATTATTTTTAGGAATTAACTCTGCTCTTACAAATGTTTTAGATGCATTCATGTGAGTATCCTCAATCCCAAGACTCTCTAACAAATCCAAATGACTTTCATTTCCTTCTGGTGCTAAAACAACCCTGTTCTTCAAAATAATTCCACTTTTAAAATTACACATAATATCTCTCCTTTTCTATTTGTGTGTTTAATATATACTTCTCTTTTTGCACTTGAAAGTTTCATTTTATTGACTTCTTGACTAAATTTCCGCAACAATATGTACCAACCATGTCAAAAGTCTGTTTACATTTACATTGTTTCTTCTTTACATCATCATCAGACATCCAAACCTGATGTAGTCTGCACCAATATGTAGGATTTTTGCAGATTTTATTGTCAAGCCCCCTGAATGGGTGTCTTTGGTCTGCTATTTGGTAGGTCATTGGGTATCACTCCAATCTCTGACCGCATTTGTGGCAATAATTACTCCCACCGACCGGCTCTGTGCCGCAAACGGGGCATTCATAACTATTAAAACCGCAATATGAATCTAAAACCCTTTTCTTCCCCCTCTGCCTTTCCCTTGTCTCCCAGCATTCCTCGACTGTGCCGATTGCTCGGTATTGCTGGATTTCTTCAAGAGAAGATATGGAAAGAGTTAGTGCATCCGAAAATTTGCAGAAATCCTCCAATTCTTTATCGCTCATATCCTTTCCCCTAGCAAAATTCATTCTATCTTCACAAAACTTTGCAATTAGTTTCTTTGCTTCATTCTCCGTCATCCTATCACCTCACACCACAAAATCAAATTTTCATCTTATAATATCTGTTGCTCCAATTAATTCTCCAATTCCAACAAGAGATGTATTTTCATCACATTTATGAATTTGAAGTTTATCTAATTTTTTATTTTTTTTAATGTTGTAGATTCTGCTACAGTTATATCTTTTGCATTTATAAAAAATGTAGCGCCACAACATTTACACCTATATACAAAACACTTTTTATCCATCTCTTCTACTCCTATTTAATTATAATTAAAATACGACTTTTAAGACTCATACAAAATTTTTAAAAACTCTCCAAATGGAAGATATTCTCCCATTGTTATACCAAATTTGTCATAATAAGTTTGTGTAAGTTCACTTAACTCCTTACACTTCTGACAAATCTGATCCATCAAAGTTTTGCGTTCAGATTCTAACTTCTCTTTCTTAATTCTCTCATCCTCTTTTGCTTTTCTGATCTGTTGTTCATGTTTACAATATTCCTGTTCTGTATCGAATACCCTTCCATCATCACTAATATATTTCATAACAATTACCCTCCTTATGCACTCAGTTTTCGTTTTCTATAATAATGTTCAAAATCCTTTTTCATAAAAAAGAAATTCTTTTTTTGATCCACAAAATATGTATTGTTATCTTTTGCATATTTTGTCAGCCATTCATCCAAATCAATATCTTCTTTGTATGAATAAACCACCATTGCTAATAAAGATGGTCTATTTTCAATCTGCAACAGTTTAGAACCATTTTTAATCGTTTTTTTTGCCAAATCATCTAATGATTCATTATAAAATTCGATATCATCTTTTATTTCTTCTACATCCATATTTAAATTTTCAGATATAAAAGATTCTAAATCAAAATGCGATTCAGATTTATTTATATGTAAAAAATCATTAAGTAAAGTTTCCAAAATATGTAATTTATCTTCTATTACCCCTTTATCTTTAGTAGATTTACAACCATCAAGTTCTGCAAACGAAATATTGCTTGTATACTCTCCACTTCCTTTAACAAGTTCATACTCATGATTGACTTTTACTTTTATTTTTTTTATTTCTTCATAATGCTCTAAAAACATTTGAAATTTATTATCGTCGAATCCTTTTTTATCAAACCTATCAAAAAGCATAAACCATATAATCGCATTTTTCGCAGAAAATAACACTCCAGTTTGTGGTGTAACCACTTCCAATAACCTGTCTAAATACAACGAAAAATTATCAAACATATCTTTTGTTGCATTTTCGTTCAAATGCTTACCTATTTTTTTTGCCTGTTTATTCCAAGATTCAAAAAAATTCAATCCCATAACCGTCTCAGATACCACTTTATCAACTGTTCCATTCTTGTCAGCAGTTTCAGAATAATTAGCACAGTCATTGAAGAAAGCATGTCCAGACAACTTCTTCACATATTTTGCTGTATTATGCATATAAGCTGATATTTTCTGAGCTACCACCATTGGCCTTCCAGAATTATACCTGACAATATGTCTGCCCACTTCCTCATCTGTACAATCCAAATGCTTCCTTATATCAACAGGGCAATTATCAAAATCTTCTTTTAACTTTTCTGGTAAATCTTTATAACCCTTTCCTCTTAAATCATAAGAAATATTTTTATATGTTATTTTACCTTCTTCATCTCTTGTTGCTTCTTGAAATTCAATTACATATGGATCAATTTTTCTCCCCAACGCAAATTTACCAGCTTTAAAATTTGCAATGGTAGTAGAACGCTGAAGACCGTCAATCAACCAAAGAATTACTCCATCTTCTGTGAGCTGTTCACATATTTTGATTGGATCAAAATCTTCATTTTTGATAACAGTAACAATAAAATTATCACGAGTACTATTATCCCATTGTCCAGATTTTCTTTGTTGTGGATGATTATCTTTTAAATCCCCTCTGCCAATCATCCCACAAAGTTTGGACACCATATAAGTGTCTCTTTTGATCTTATCTCTCAATAACTTCATAATCTTCAAATCCTTTCTACCAACGGCCTAAGTGGTTTTATTCTCTCATCTGCCAAAATTCTTTTCATAGAATTTTTAAAGTGCTTTACCGTTATATGTAATTCTTCGCATATTTCATCAGGTGTACTATTATCAGATAGCAAAAAAGCTATTTTTCTTTGCAATGGAGATAAATTATTAAGATATTCCTCTACTTCTTTTCTCCATTCTTCCCTCTTTTTCTTTTCAAACACTTCTTTTTCAATAGTAAAATCACCAGCAATAACATCTCTCAATGTAGAACCATCATCTTCCCCAATAGGTGCATCAATTGAAACAGCCATTCTGTCTGCTTTACGTTTTTCTCTATTTCGTTTTGTCATTTCTGTTTTTATTTTCTTCGATAAACATGAATAAAGAAATCCATCAAATGATTGAGATGCATCATATCTTCTCATTACATCCACAAACACCTCATTAGCAAGCGAATAAAAATCATCGACATCCTTATTTGATAGTCCTCCAAATTTGAATAATATTTTATCAACTGTTTTATGAAGTTTTTTTGCATTGTCAGCATAGTACACATTTAATATCTCTTCCATCTTGATACACCTCTCTGAACTATTTTATTTTATAAGTTTTACGCAACACTTCTCCAAAACTCAAATCAATATCTTTCATTGTTTGATGCCTTGTTTCTCTCATGCATTTAGGACATCTACAATACTTCTCATGTTTGTCTTTAGAAAATGACATAACTCCCACCATAGGGACAAAACATTTCTTACAAATCACCATAATCTTCCACCTCTCTTATCTCAAAAATTCTATTACTAAGTCTTTTCACCACTTTCTCTACCTTATTTGCCGCCATACTTTCTAAGTTTGATTCCAATATTGATTGTACAACTATTAATTCATCTTTTATTTTCCTTCTTTTTTCAAGTACATTTTTCACTAATTTGTATTCTTTATATCCGTCACATCCATTTTTCCATTTGGTTAATTCAATCTTATGTAAACAATTTGACAAATCTCTATCGGCATTAGTAAGCATTTGCAACAATTCATTTTTTCGTACAGATGCATCTTTGGCCAAGTCATTACAATTCTTTACCCGTTCAATCCAGTTGGTTACTGTATTTGGTACGGTGTAACACGTACTGATAATAATTTCTTCCTTTTCTTCACCTTTATCCTCTTCAGCCGAAATTTTATCAGGAAGAGGAATTACTTTAAAATGAAATCTTTTCATCGTTTTAGGTAAATTATCTAAAATATTCCTTGCTTTAGAATTTTCAAATTTCTGTGCCATTTGCTTTGTGCATGTTTCTGGTGTACCATTCTTATCCAAGCGGATATATACTTTTTTATTTGAATTAGCTATCACATAATCCATTCTATCCCTCCTCTTTATTTTGGTATTTAATCAAACATTATTAACACTTTTCTCTTTTCATTTCCTAAAAATAGGTGCAAAAAATACAGTGTCATTAAACACTGATCTAATGAATCTGTTGAGACTTGAACTCAAGACCTATCGTTTATGAGACAGTTGCTCTGACCAACTGAGCCTCAGATCCATATCTCTTATTAATTATTCTCCTTTTAAATTCTTGAATTTTTGCAGAACCGCCTGAATTTACCACTTGACCAAAATGATTATAATATGTAAAATACAAGTGAGCGTTCTGCTCTATTATGTATAGGCCTATCCGATGGTGCGCCAACACCGTTTGAGGATAGGTCTTTGTGTTTCTGTTGATAATTATACAACAAACGTACGTTCCTTGTCAATAGTTTTCAGAGAACGTACGTTTGCATTTTATTCCAATTGTGGATTATTCTCGTAACAATACTATTTTTTGGAATCCATGTGGTTTTATATTATATATATCTTGCGCTTCAGTGAATAAATTTAATTGTTTTACAAAATCATTGCATAATGAAGCTGCTGTTTTAACATCTTCAAACATCTTTCTGTATTCCTCTTTCTTTTTGGGAACAAATATAACATCTATGTCGTCTTTTTCTTCCAAGTTCTGCAACGCAACTAAAACCTTTGTATTCTTATTGCACTCTCTAACAGCTTCCTCTAATGTCATTTCTACATACCGCATTACACCGTACCTCCATTTATTCTCCAAAATTGGCATCATACACCCTGCGTATTTCTCTTCTCTCTTTCTCGTCTGTTACAACGCCAATTTTTCTTTTTATGCGCTGATTGCTTATTACTCTCATTTGTTCACCAAGTAAAACAGAATCCATTTTCAACCCAGTATCAGCACTTTTCTTTATCAGAGTATGCGTAGGCTGATTAGGATTCTTAAAAATTTTCGTTGAAAATGGCATTACAATAGTTGTTTGGCTATGTAAATTGCCAATGTCATTTTGAATAATAAGCACAGGTCTAATGCCACCTTGTTCAGAACCAATTGTTCCAAACAAATCGGCTTGTACTATGTCATATCTTTTTATTTCCATCTCGCATCCTCCTTTCATCTTTATGTAGTAAATCAACTTTTATATTATCAATTATATACTTAACAATATATATTGTCAACTATTATTACAAATATTTTTTATATTTTAATTTCTTTATATATATGATACTATATATAAAGAAAGGTTGGTTAATATGAAAATTTCTATACAAAACAAATTAAAAGAAAAAGGAATGACACGATATGAACTGGCAAAACGTATTGGTGTAACATATCCGACTATTGACAATATATATAAAGGAACATCAACATCTATAAAATTTGAAATACTCGAAGCAATTTGCAAGGAACTAGAGTGTTCTCCTATAGACATATTAATTTCCGATGATCCAAAAATGCAACGTTTACTAGCGCTTCGTTAATCCTAATTATAAAATAACAATTCAATAAATCTTATGTAAATAAAACCATAATTCTATTGTATATGATGTGTTAAAAAAATGCCTATTTTCCTATGTTTTTTATTTTTTTGATTTGATAGCTAATTTACAGTTTTATCCAAGTCTTCCATATTTTTTGCATAGAAATAAGGCTTTTTCTATGTTATATTTTTATCATATACAATAGAATTATGGTTTCTAAAATAAGATAAAAGCGATACAGTGTTCAGTATCGCTTTTGCCTTTAAATAGTTACTTTATTTTCTCATAATATTTTTCAAGATCTTCTATCGCCATTTCATATCCCTGTAATAAAGCATCTTCGTGTACAAAGTCATAATTATTTTGATGTGTCTTTTGTTCTTTCTTTAAATAATCTAATATCTCTTCTATATTTTGAACGCTAAGCAAATATAATTCCTCCACACTTAAAATTTCACTTTTATTTAATCAAATTCCCATACATATCAGTATAAACATAGCTATTACCTTCCTCTAAAGTTTCCCAATTTATCACTTCATATGTTTTAAAAATACCAACTATGCTTTCATGCATAGCATATATTTTGGAAACATAATTCCAACTATTTTCACCAACTTCATGTTCCACATATTCCTTTAATGATGAATATCGTTTTAAAAGAATTTCATATGGTTCAATTTTATCAATCTTATAATCTTTAAAAATAACAGAATACTTTATCATTTTACCTCCCATTGAAGCTGAACAACATCCAAATCCTACATAAAATATTTGCACTTCTCAAAATAAAACTGCTGTTCTTTTTCAAAAAGTGTAATCAATTTATCCAGACTTTTTTCTTCTCTATATTCTTTCAACGCTTCCAGATACTCATTTCTATTTGCATCTTCAATCACAACCGGCACAACACCATTTTTCAAGCATTCCCTAAAGAGAATCAATCTTCCTGTCCTACCGTTCCCGTCTTGGAAAGGATGAATGCTCTCGTATCTTGCATGGAACTCGGCTAATACAGAAATATTTATCGCCTGACCATCATACCAGTCCATTAGTAAATACATTTCTTGGGCAATATCTTCTGGTCTTACAGTTTGATACATTCCAATCATATTAGGACGCTGCTTATAATCACCGATTGCATATCCGTTAGCACGATCCTCAAATACACCTGACTTTAATTCATAATGAAATTGTTTTATCAATTCCTGTGATAACGGTTCATCCAGTGTATCCAACATTTTATTGAACATGAGAAAATGACCATTCATTTCTTCTATATCTTTTGCCCTATAATAATCATCTGATTTTGGCAAAGTGCCGTTGTCAAATAACGAAGACGTTTGTTCCTCAGTAAGTGTACTGCCCTCAATCTTATTTGAGTTATAAGCAAGTAAACGTTGTGTATATGCGTACACACCAGATCTATCGAATTTTTGTCTTTCTATTTTGAATCTTTCTAAAAGGAAATATAAAAACTCTTTATTCGTAAGATTATTCATATCTGCACCTCGCATATATCATTAATTATCCAAGTTCTTGAATCATTTTTCTTACTTTTTCAATCTCACCACTTGTATGTGGTGTTCCGCCAGCATTCATATCCACATACCATTGTAACACTTCTTTTTCTGATTTCAAATCATTTATATTAACCTTAATTGTAAATTTCATTCGCAATTTATCAGTATATTCTCTAAAATACGAATCAAATATTTTAATTTCATTGTTTATAAATCTCCGAAATGCTGTAATACGTTGCAAACCATCAACACATACAAATTCATTATATTCGCCAACTGGCATATTAATATTCCAATCAGGTTTATTTAAATAAATTACTGTTCCAGATTTTCCACCTTTCAAAAAATATTCAATGTATGCTATTTGCTGTTTACTTGACCAGACGTGTCCTCTTTGAAACTTAGGATTAAGTTGTAATCCTTCTTCGGATACTTGTTCATCTATAAATTTTATCAAACCAACAGGTTCAAAATCGCACTGCCAATTACCACTTGTCGTAAACTGCGGAATATCCTTAAACCTCGCTATCTTCTCCATAATATTATCCCTACCTATACCACAAAACTAGAATTTCAATGCTCTACTCTCCTTGATGTCTTAATTTTCGCATATATTTCTCTACACTAATCTTTATATCTACATACGCATTTAGTCTTTCCTTCGCTCGTTCCAATTCAATTTCCGCTGAATCTATCAAACATTGTTCATCTTCAAAATAACAACTTCGTTTCGTATCTTGAAAATTCTGTTCAGCTTTTTCAACAACATTTTTTTGTTCTTTGCATTTTTTATCTAACCATTTGAATACATCTTTTACGCCTTCAGATTTCAACAATATCCCTCCTAAATACCCTTGAATCCAGCCTTTCATTGCTAAAAATCACCAAAAACATCTTGATCTCCGTCACACCATTGATATTCTTTTCCCTTATACTTTTCTTCTAAAAACTTCTCAATTTCATCATCTGAAATATTTCCTGGCAATTCAATAATATGTTTAATCGCAACTTGAATTACTCTTTTCCCATTTTTATTAAACATTCAAAACCTCCACTTAGAAACAGCATTTCATTTAATCTTTATACAAATATCTATCAGATTTTTCATAAGATAAATCACAGTAATGTTCATTATCATCTGATGTGATTGTAACGCCAGATTCATCTTGATCCACATGATACCACATATCTTTTTTAAATATAAATATATGCCCGTCAGTTGAATAACAATCTTTTTTCATCTTTACTCTACCATATTTGGCAGCTTCTCGCAAAACTTCAATGTCCATAATATTATCTATATCCATTTTATCCTCCTATTGAAAGCAACATTCTATTGGCATTTTTAATCCCATTGACGAATATCAATAAGATCGTCTTTTTCTGACCACATAACTTCCTTACCATCAGCTATTTTATTGATTTTATTATCGATTTCATGATCGCTCATATCATCTGGAACTTCTATTGAATCAACTACAGCATACCAAATTGTTTTCATGTTATTAACCTCCAATATTATAATTATGCAGTTTTCCTTCTTCTCCTAACATTTCTGATTTTCCACATTTCCCTCTCAGGAATATAGCACCCTCCCCATAATACAGTAGAGTCAGAAATAGTTATCAACTTCTCCCAATTGCAATCATAACACTCAATGTCATCAGGAACATCAGCTTCCCAACATGGAACTTTCTTCTTCAGATGATTCAATGATTGATTGCTCTTATGTCCATCCACAAAACACCAAATACCACGTTTAAAATCTTCCAAGTGTTCTTTATAGAAAACCACCTTTTGCTCATGGATACACTGAATCTGCCACCTCGCAAATTCTGGAAATTTTTCTATATCAAAATCATATAGATGATACTGGATATGTTTTGCATGATGTGTCTGTTCCTTTGGTTCAAATGCTACTACTGAATAGCGGATAATTTTCATATTCGTCACCTGCCTAATTAATATGGATTCCTATTTCTATATCTCTTGCCACGAAAGGGAATAATATTAATTGCTTCAAATCCATACTCCTCCAAATCCTGATTACTCGTTTCTATGTCTTGTATTAAATCCAATGGAATTGCAATAACTTTATGTCCTTTTTTAAAACCTTCATCTTCTATCCTTCCACATCCCATTATGATTTTATTATCAATTATATCTCCTGGCACACAATCCTTTTCACATTCCATCAAATAATCTTCAAGATGTCTTTCTATCTCTAATTGTGTTATGTTTCTAGTTTCATATATAATTGCGTATGGTTCCATCTGTTTACCTCCAATTTTTTGCCATGAAAACCGGATTTCAAGACTATCATTTACCAATTACAAACATCTCTATAAAGCAATCTATGAGAATTGCACATTTTTTCTTCGTTAAGAGAATCTAATTCCTTTTGACAATCTTCATTCCAAGTTCCAGAAATTTTCTTATTAAGTAAAATTCTTAATTTGCTTTCAATTTCCAATTCAGTATCGTAATCTGTCTTATCATTATTTGGAAATTCCATATTAAACGCATATGTCATTTTAGAAACCAACACGCCCATGCATTCGGTACATAAATTTATTTTTAATGGATTCAAATTTCCTATAGTAATTGAATATATTTTTCTATATTCATCTTGCTTCTCGTTACAATTTAAACACGAAGTATATTTACCATTATCTAATCCAACATCAAGCATGATATCCTCCAATCTAAAAATTTACTGTTGCAAATTTATATCATAAATATTTTCCACAACATTTAGCAATGAGTATCCGTACCCACCAAGCAATCCTTCCCACTCACAATATTCATTAAACACATCCTGTTTCGCCATACTCATAATATCACTATCTTGTGACGCATCGCCAGGTTTTAATCCTCTACGCTGCCTAAGGGCTTCCATAACTTTCTTATTATATGTCTTCTGTGCTGGTTCCAACCAATTCACACTGACATGTTTCTGTTCTATATATCCATCTTCGGCTTCAAATTCAACATCACATTCTTCTTCAGTTTCCCATGCATAATCAACAAAAGTACCATACTGTTTTAAATTTCTGTGATAAACTCTATCGCCATGTTTGAATTTTTTATCCATGCTTATGTCCTCCAATCTATACATTACAAGGTAAATAATGCCCTTCTATGTGATATTCTCCATCTTCCAAAACCAATGACGTATTTTCCTTTGTCCATTCTACTAACTCTTCTGTACTAAGAAAATATTTTGCCACCATAAAATCATTACACACCGGAATACCATCACCAGGAACTTCTCTACCCTCTACAATATCCTCTTTATCATTATTGAGAACTATAAAATATCTCCATTCACATTTCATACAATCACCTCACACCACATCCGGTAGCATATTTCAAAATATCATTATCTGTTGGATATGTATCTTCCCATCCAGAAACAGTATAACTTTCACCGTTCTTGATATCATTTACTATTCCTGCCAATTCTTCTTTGTCTAATTTATATAAACATTTCCAAGTGATCATATCGTGTAATCTCCTAAATATTTTCTGCCCATCTAAAAGCAATTGTTCTCAATAAATCAATCATACATACTGTATGCCATCCAACACCCAATTTATCAAAGTACGCATCACGCATTTTTCCTAACTCATTATTTGGAATTGAACCCGTTTTCTCAGATTCTAAAAACTGCTCAAATAATAAGATTAATTCTTCATGAGTTTTACTATAAAAAACATTATTGTTGTCTACCATATATACCTCCATACTACTAAATAAAATCAGACATTCATCGTGTCATAACTTCTTTCCAATCAACCTGTCCCATAACACTATTACTAAATAATTCTAACTCTTCCTTCTGAGCACAACTATCAGATTCACAATACTTATCTACGTCATCAAAATAATCATCACCTGTTTCTAAATACCAATCATTCCACTCGCCTTCCAATTCGTCAAACATCTGCAAACCACCAACATTACAATAATCTGGCTTAACTCTATTTTGATACTGAAACGCATCATAAGCTGCCAATACATCTATCATCTTTTTACCTTCTTCTACACTATTAACTGGTATATAGAAAGTCTCCTTTATTCCCACTTGCGGAATCCACCACACTCTTAATTTACTCATAGTTTTAATCCTCCAATAAAATCAAGTATTCAACTGCTTATTCCATGTTAATATCAACAGGATTTTCCAACTTTAAAAAATCATCTCTATGTTCTACTAAAGCTGCACTTGCAATGGAATTAATTTTATTCTGGCAGAAAGATTCAATCTCACCTTTTGCTTCCATTACCGTCTTATCCATTTGTTCATTAAATTGATCTGCAATAAAATCCATATTACACCCGATTTCCATACTCAGTTTATTCAATTTACTGAGAATTTCCTGCTTATCTGATTTAGTAAGTGTTTTCTTTTGATTAAATAATTCTGTTACATCTTTAATAATTTGCTGTGATTCCATAGTCACTTCTTTTCTTTTTTCTTTAAACTCATCAGCAAATTGTTCTCTCTTACTAATAAAATCACAATCTGGTATACGTCCATCTCTTTCTGTCCAACGTACAGTAACAGGAACACCACTCCCCATATTCATAGATGTAATAGCTTCAGCAAATTGTGAATAACTCATTTCTACTTCTACAATTTTTTTATCGCCATAAATAGAATCATAATGCAATCCTCTTGTAATATCTGCATGATACAAAGTCATTGCAATTGTGTCTCTATGTTCTATACTACTTCCAAATAAAGACGTACCTCTCCCACCAGTTCTTCTACCAAAAGCCAACGTTCCGTAACTCGGATGACTTGTTTTTGTTCCAAATTGCGTATTTTCTACTTTATAATCATTCATAATATTTCCTCCGTTCCAATAAAATCAATCATTCATTTCCATTTTCTTGCGTTTCTCATTCCAATACTTATTTGCTTCTTCGGAACCTCTAATATACAATGTTGTATATATCCCTTTTCAGAAACAGCCAGGACACAAGCAACCATGATACGCCATAATATCTCTTATAGAATACATATTGTGTCCACAATCTGTAAAGAAAAATGTTCCATCTCCATGCTTTTCTGGTGTTGTTTGATATGTTGCAATATTCATCTATGTTTCACCCACTTCCCATTATACCATACATTTTCTATTCTAGTGCTAGTTTTTCTCTAATACCATATCCCCCATCTACATAAGTATTTACTGTGACATTCACATTCTTATGCCCTAACTGTTGCTGTGCGAATGCAACTCCATATTTTTCTGTTATTACAGTTCCATACCAATGCCTGATCATATGTGGAGTAAGTTTTTTACCACTATATACAAAAAACATTGCTCTCAAGTCAGACTCTTGCATTCTTTTCCCTGTCTTATTTAAGAAAATAGCTCTGTCATCTATGACATTTATTGTATTTCTGACTTCAAGCCATTTCAAAAATGCATCTTTTGCGGTAAGATTAAGCAAAATATTTCTTCCTAGTGCAGAATAATATACCCCTTTTCCCATTACTCTGATATGTGGCGTTTTTTCTATTTCGTTTCCATCTAAGAATAATGAAGAAAATTCTAATTCTATAAGTTCACATGCCCTCAAACCTGTATTCATCAGGATTGTAAGTATAAGCAGGTTCCTGTCCCTTACAAAACGGTCATTCTTCTTTTTCTGATTAATATTTTTCCTCATTTCTTCCAGATCGTCCTTTGATGGCATTTTAACATAGCGATTATATCCAGAATCCAAACCTTCATATGCTACATCTTCAATAATGTTACATTTTACAGGTACACTAGGAGAATTAACCATAGACTTCCAAAAACTTCTAAAAATGTTTTTCCTTGTGTTCAATGTTGTCGGCGATATTCCTTCATTTTGTTTTTCTTCTAAATACATATTTATATAAGCTGACTCTATATATTCCATATCTGGCGGTGTAATTTCTGATATACTATTCTTTTGAATCAGCCTTTTATCTATCATCCATCGTAACAAATTTTTAATAACAGAATAATAATTTAATGCACCTAATTTACTTTTTCTGTTTAAAAGATATAACTGTATGAACATTGGTATATTGTCTTCATTCATTTTCCTTTGTAATTTTTCCGCATTTTTCTTCTGAATTTCATCCTTATAACACATAATAAATCCATCCTTTCTATGTTTTTCTACATTATACTTCTACATTCAAAAAGAAAAGCACTAACGTTTCCGTCAATGCTTCTCAACACACTCTAAACTATCAATAATGATATCTACATGTATACACAATCAAATTATTTCCTTCCACTTGATACACTAACCTATGTTCATCCGTTATTCTTCTACTCCACTTTCCAGCTAAATCGTATTTTAGCGGTTCTGGCTTTCCAAGTCCCTCAAATGGATTTCTCTTTATATCTTTAATCAATTCATTTATTCTTTTTACAATTTTCTTGTCCATCTTCTGCCAATAAAGATAATCCTCCCAAGCATTTTCCGTGAAAGATACATTCATAGACTAATCCTCCACATCAAAACTTACAAGTTTTCCATCTTCAGCTTGCTTGATAGACTCTTTCAACCACTCATAATTCGCTTTACTTTCCCTTATATGAAGATTTTCCATCAGATTATCATACTGTGCCTGAGACATAAGCACAACATTTTCATCGTTTTTTCTCGTAATTATTGCGATATCAGAATCATGTACAACCCGATCGCAAACTTCTTTGAAGTTATTCCTTACATTTGAAAAATTTGTTGCTATCATACAATCACACTCCTTTGAATATAGTATATTCTATATTCTTAGTATTGTCAATATTTTGTACAATATTCTGTGCAACTATGTATCACAAGTTGAAACGATGATTTCAAGTCTGTTTTAAAATTCTTCTCATTACTATTAAAAATCTATTTTTCTGTTTCAATCGCCTTATGTAATATAATTTTTTCCATAAGTCATCATCATATGATTTCTTCATTTGATATAAGATAATTTCCGTTAATTTCTTCATTAAATCTTCTGGTAAAATATCCTGTTTAATAAGATTACATACGCTACAGGCAACTTGAAGATTATCCATTGCATTAGTTCCACCTTTTGCTAAAGGAACAATATGATCGACTGTAAAACTGTCATATGGAATAAATTTTCCGCATATTGCACATCTCCCTTTACCCTTATTATAAATTTTAATTCTTTCCTCTGACGAAAATTGTTTGCGCTTAATTTTATGAATATCTCCTACCTGTTGCATGGTTTCCATATCAACAATCTTATAGTCTTTCAATTTCTTTGTCGCTTTATTTAGCATAGCTCTGGCACTACCTTGTGTTTCAAACCTTGTTGCCAAATTTAGGTTTTGTGTTTTACATATTGTATGTTTGCCATCCAGATAGCAATAATAAGCGTCTTTTTGCAAAATATATGCCATATATTTTATCCTCCAAATCGTTTTATATAAACTACTTCTCTTTTTCGTGTTGAAGTATAGAACACGATTCCATGCATATACAGCATGAAACAATCTATATCAAATCATATACACTTTCAACTTGCTTCGGCCAAAGATTTCGTATTTCCAAAATACCTATCATAATCCTTTTTGATTTCCTCCACCCTCTTCATAACAGCAGAATTCTTTCCAGTTCCTCTTCCGGCAGCGTCATTATATGCTTTAGAAGTTGTAGCAGATTTCTTTCCGCTAAAGAAATTTACAAACCATTCCATCATTTGTTTGTCAGAATATCCGTCATTAAGCGACTCTGCAACAATCGGCACAATACTAATCATATGCGTCCTGGCATAAATCCTCTTTGCAATTTTCTTATCCTCTATCATGGCATGTATATTGTAAATACGGTCGAATACTTCGCTAAGTAAGAATTCATCATCCTTTGTAATATCTGCCATTCTCATGTAAGGACGAATCCATTTTGCATCTGTAGAAACTTCACTGTCATTTAAGATTGCATGTGCTTTGGCCACCATATCTTCATTCACATGTCCATCTAAAGCTGTCTGACTTAAAGCATCAGCAAACAACTTATGCTTCCCAAGATTGATAATCTGTTCCTTTGATTTTGCTTTTACACGGTTCATCGTAGCAGCGTTTAATGCCTGACCATTATTCAGATTATAGAATGTATCCGCCTGTTCTTCCTGATTCGCATTGTCCGTATAGCAAATTGTGAATGAATACTCCTTAATAGCGTTCTGGAAACATTCAGGAAGATCACTAAACTTGTACCCGTTGATGTCAATTTCCTCTGTTTCGCTCTCATCATTTATAACTGTAAATTCTTCAAGTCCGCTCAATTCAAACTCATTATTCAAGAATTTGATGATAGTTAATGTCCGCTGTTTCCCATCTTCGCCCTCATAAACATCTTCCACTTTATTGAAATACAGAGGAGGAACATGTCTATCCAATATCAAAGAGCGAATCAAAGCAGATTTCTTGTCATTATCTTTCCACACATAACCCCTTTGAATATCAATGTTAAAATTCACTGTTCCATCTTCCACTAATTCAACAAGTTTCCGTGCTGTCCACTCTGTTCTTCCACGATCCGCACCTTTAATTATCTTCATGACATTTCCTCCATTTCACCAAATCATTTTGAGATTTTAACTTTCTTCCCGTTCTCTACATATATCTTCTTCTCTATTCCAAGTCCATCACATACCAAATCTTCCACATAAAGAACACAAGATACTCTGTGGTCACGCTTCGGATATTTTGATTTTGCTTCTGCACTGAATAACGCAGGATCAATCTGCCTTAATTCCTTTGACAAATACCTATGTATTTCTTTCCTATCATTCGGATGGGCAATCCAAACCTCCCTTAATGCCCTCATTACAAATGTCGCATATCCGTTTGTCTCTTTATTCCACCCAGCATTATCAACGATAGAAAAAATAAAGTCCAGACACTTTTCACCATGCACTTTCGCAATTGAATACGCATCTGTATAACTTCCAAGTATAGACTCTCCTCTATTTCCTTTAGTGGCTACAAATTTAATTCCATATTTGTTTAAAAGTTTATCCAGAGAAACGGCAGCATTATCACCAATAATCACTCTTGAAAGATGCTTTTCAAGAGGCTTCACATTTTCCACTTCTGAATCCTGTCCGATAAAATACTCAGCTTCAAATTTCAGACGTTCATCCAAATCTTCAGGAGCATCCATGAGAATGATTGCATTAAGACGATCCATACCCTTCTCAGGAGCCACAAGACACCTCCCCTGACCATCTACAACCGCAAATCTGGATTCTTCTGGATGTGGTACTAAGATAATAGGTGTCAACTTTCGTTCATCCCATTTATTCTTTAACCGATTCAGATGCTTATGTGTTCTCATGCCCTGATACCTTGAATCCACAAAACAACAAGACAACGGAACAACTGCACTCCCTGTAATTGCTCTCTGATTCTTACCTTTTCCAACAGTCATAAGTGGCTTGATATTTGCCACTATGTCATTGAACTGCTCCATCCTCCTTGTTTCCTCATTCATTGCCACAACTGTGCTCATACTGGAACCTCCTTGAATATGTAATTTTTTGTATAATAAAAAGCATCTGGATTTTTATTTTCCAAATGCTTTACTACCTTAATGTATTTAGTTAAATATCACATTGTCGTGCCTACTATATCACTAATGCCAATGATCTTTGCAAATCTCTTATTTCTTTTTGAAGTCCTTCAGCAATACATTTTTTTATTTCTCCCAAATAATCATCTATGTTCTGTTCATTAGTCAAGAAGATAAAATATTCATATGAATTTGAACTCCAATGTTGCATTTTCCATTTTTCAAAGCAATCAAATGGGATATGATATCCAAAGCCGAACGTTTTAAACCCGTCTTCATAAACTGCGTCTACTTCACATTCACTTTTTCTTAAATCTTCTTTTCCTGCTTCGACCTCATATGTATATTTATATATTCTTCCACCATTTTCTATCCATTTGAGAAATTGTTCTTTATCCATTTATCCTCATCCCTTCCTTAAATATCTAATTTCATCAATATCATAAAACGGTTTCTTCTAAAACGCCTTCTCCATTTCTAAACCATATTACTTTACTTACTACTTTTTCCTCTTGAATTTTTTGAATTTCTAACTGAAGTTTTTCAATTTTCTGGTTATCATATTCAGAAAAAAGCATAATTACCTGATTGTCATTTCTCTGTAAAAGATAGCACATACCATTTATTACTTTACCAATATTTTTTGCATCAATCCTGCTATGAAATCCACCTATATCTTGATTATAATATATACTATCATTGTTTATTCCACCATATTTTGCTTTTGATTTATCAAAAACTAATTCATTTCCCTTTTTTTTGTAAATAAATATCTCCATATTTTTTCCTTTCCCTCTTGAAACAATCATTTTATTTAATCTTCAATTCCAAACATATCTAACAGTCTAACTTTTAAACTATTAATAATTTCTTGTTCCCTTTCCTCAAACAATCTATTATAACCCATTTCTGATTCTATAGCTTGATTTATTATCTCTTTTATTTCTTTCAGATTATACGTTTCATACATATTATTCATTATAATTCCTCCATTTTTCCATGAAATAATCCTTCTATTCGCTACTACTTTCTTCCAAAAACTCCTCAAAATTTTCTAACAATATTTTCCCTCTCAGTTCAACCGCCTCTTCCGTAACTGCAACACGACCTTTTGAATATTCATTATACTTGTTGTTAATAGATACAAATCTAGTTCCTGTTCCAAAAAACGTAATCAACCATTTTTCGACTAATTCAATATTTATATTTTCATGAATAGTTTTTTTCAATATAGACATTAAAGAAATTAAATGAACTTTTCCTAAAATCTTTTTGACAACCTTAAACTGTTCGGCATTCTGCAAAATCTTATAAACTTTTAGAAAAGCATCATATATTCTATTAATTTCTTCTACCTGATCCTTTGTAATTACTGTTTCCCGCATTACAGGACGTATATTTTTTGTTTCAAATGATTTTTTAGTGCCATATAACAATATCCATGTCTTAATTACAACATCTTCATTTGCATATGCAGCCAATGACTTTTCTGATAAAGCAACATTAAACATTTCATGTTTTGCAAGTTGACTAATTTCTATTTTAGAGATTGCATTTGCTCTTGTCAATTCTATTGCCGTCAGCGATTTTCCATTATTTAATCTACGGAACATTTCTTCGGCGTCTTCCTGATCCATATTTTCATAATAATAAATAGTCAGGTTATATGTTTTAATAGTGTCCCTTATATCTTCCGGAAGTTGAGAAAATGTCAATCCATTAAAATCATGCTCAATTCCATCCTCATCTTCAAAGGAGGGAGTATTTACAAGCGGAAATTCATCATTCAAAAATTTTATAACAGTCGTTGTTCTTTGTTTTCCATCAAGGAAATCATATGTTTTATTTTTGATATCTTCAAATATACAATTACAATACATTGCAGGAATTGGAAACCCTCTCATCATACTGTCTATCAATATACTCATGCGATTGTCTTTAGAAGTATTTTTCCACACAAATGATCTCTGTACTGCGTTATCAAAAGATAAATTGCCCTTATCATACATCACCTTTAAATCTCTTGCCATTCTAGGAAAAGACTTTCTCTCATAAGTCTTCATATTAATTCCTCCTAATATTATCAATTAAGCTGTTTTATATTTTCGTTTTTTATCTCGATGTTCTAAATGTCGTTTTTTAGATGTACGTTTCCATTCATCTATATACATAACATGTGTTCCATGCTCTAATTTTACTACAACCATATGTTTTCCATAACATATAAAATCTAATATAATTTCTTTATCCATATTCTAAACTCCTATATTATAACATTTTTCCATAATTAAAGCCACCAGATAATTCCAGTGGCATTTAACCTTTGTTTTAATCAAGTAACCAAGCAATAATTAAAAAGATTATTCCTCCAAGTATTGACAATTATAACACCTCCTCATATTGTTGTCTTAAAATGCGAATTTTAAAGATAATCTAATAATTCACTTGCTAAATTTACTTTTCCTTGTGTAATTCCAACAAGTGCAGCATTTAACATATTCCTACTTGCTTGTTCACTTTCTTTTGCTCTTTCAAAAATTGAATTTTGATATTCTTTTTCAATCTTGCTAAGTCTATTATTTTCTTTTCTTAAATACCTGTTCTCTCTAACAATATCTGCCATTGTTAAAATTATGTCTTCTACCTCATATCTTTCCATGTCTTTTCCTCCAATCACTCATTCTATTATTTAACTTCCGACACAAACAATTCTTTATTATATTTGTAATCTTCTCCGTCACTTAGATCTATTATATCTATAATAACTTCCAAACCACACATGGTTAGGTTTCAATATCGTTCCAATATTCTCTTTTACTTGACCACTATCTTCAAATCCTCTTTTTTTCATACGTTGTGAATGTCCATTCTTTTCTTCTTCATTCCTATAATGATACTGTTCAATTTCTTCCACAAAAGTAGTACAACTTCCATTTTCTTCATATTGATATGACTTTGTTATTATTTCTTTTACCAATACCATTTATTCCCTCCAATTCTGTCTTGAAATACGAGATTCATTGTTCTAATTTCTATAAATATAATCCGATATCTTCAGAATATTTTAAATTGGCATTTTTTATATTGCTATAATATTTTGAAATATCAACTGATTCTCTGTCTTCCTCAACTTTATATTTTTCCAGTACATTCCAATAGGATAAATCCTCTATGCAATACACTTCATACTCAGGTGTATCCCACCAACAAAATCCAGACACTTGACTACCAACAACTGGATGATAAACATGGGCAACTTTAGTATGTCCATGCATAGAATACGACACTAAATTTCCAATATCTAAAACTTTATTGTCTCCTTTCCTAGTCACAACATAACACGCCATACACATATACCTTCCTTTCGATGAAATTCCGATTTCATTGTTATTTTCTGTTCCAATTTCTGATTATACTTGTCACATAATTAAGTTCCGTTTTCGATAGTTTATATTCTTCTTCCACTTCATTCCAATCTATACGTCCTAATCCTGAAAAATAAACTTTTTTAGCAATTTCCGTTAATCTCTTATTCTTCATATTGTCCTCCATTCATTTTCGATAAAATCCTGATTTCCAGTCTTTAATCAACTAACTCAAACCCAAAGTGGTAAAATCTAGTGTCATGCTTTTAGGAATTTCCCTCTTTATCATTTATTAATTCTTTATCATTTATTAATTTAATAAGTAACTTGGCTTGTATCTGAAGTTCAGGCTCTTGTATACGTGGGATTAAAATTTCTGAAATAAATATAAAAGCATTACCATAATACCTTTTACACAAATCTCTAGCATTACATGCCTCAAGACTGTAATCATTATCATTATAAAATTTTACAAGATTACTTGCGTAATTACGGGACATATCAAGGACATTATTCCAAAGCAATCTACATTTCGAACAATCATTTTCGCAATGTTTGCAAGCATTTTCTAACTTCTTCACAACATTTGCATGAAACAAAATTGATGAAAGATGCATTCCCAACATCGCATGAAATGAAGAATGGAAATTTGAATATTTCTTGTGATATTTAATCTGTAGATTCTCCTCAACTCCTGAAAACATGAATTGAGCAATTCCCTCCTCACAGGAGGAATTATTTAAGTTTACATGGCATTCTCTATGATTTCCATCCCAATAGTAATTACTGCATCTTGTACATTTCCCATATCCAATAATAAAGTTTACAAAATCACGCGCATCTGCACTTTTAAGTTTTTCTAAGAATATTTCTCTATTAGTCATAACAATCACCAACCTCCTAAATTTCCCATCTTTTTAATATTGCATAGCCTAATAACCTTCTATACATCCTGGCTTTTGTCATCCCATTAAATGCTCTATTTACTGGATGTGTTACGGATTCATATGGAAACAGCGCAAGCATAACTTCCCTTAAGGTTTTTCTTGTGTACATATTTAAAAAATTAGGATCTTCTATTTCCTTTTTAATCCTTTTTTCCATTTCCAACTGTTTTTTTCTTAATTCATCATTAACAACATTTTTCATTTTTTATTCTCCTACCACATGCCTAATTTTTATCGACTAAACATAGATAAACCAAATTTTGTAGCCAGTGCTGCCATTGTAAGCAAACGTATATCAGTTTCATTTTTATTAATAATTCCAAGTTTTTTCAAAAATTCAACGCACTCATCTTTAGAACCACTAAAAATAACTTTATCTTCTTTTTCAATTTCTATCATTGTCTTTACCTCTCCTTTATTAGCAAATTATAATATTCCATGCTCAATTTCAAATTTTACTAGGTTTTCTACAGCTTCATCATATTCCCTTTCTGTTTCTAAATTTTTACGATTAAAAATTATATAACCAGCCATTCTGGCTTTTTCTTTCAGATCTTCCCATATTATTTCTTCATTTTTTGTCATATTTTTTATCTCCTTTATGCAATATTAATAATTTCCATTGTAAATTTCTTCATTATATACTTTTTGTGCATCATTTTTTATAAAAATAAAAGCATCGTTTTCACTTGCAAATGTATCATAACTTACAATTTTCTTTTCGTGTATTGCGTAACAAATAACAATCTTCATTTTTATTCTCCTTTTAATTTAAAATCATTTTAACCTTATTTCGTTGCCTTTTATGGTTCAAAATCAAATTCAGACAATCCATGCTGCCATATAATCCATATCGCACCATTTTTCTTTTGGATATGTATTATAATCTTTTTCTTCCGTCCATCGTCCTAAATTATCAACCATAACCATACCTCCATATATCTAATAATTATTTCTGACAAATTTTATCTTGTTTCTGATCACTCTCAAAAATCCTCCATTCTATGTACTTGAAACCATTGTTTCAAGACTTATACAGTTCTGCTTCTCGTTTCCATGTTTCTTTATCTACAATCTGGTTAATTCTCCATTCAATAGACATTCCATTATTAAGTAATTCCATTTCATCAAATATTTTAATTGCCATTTCTAAAGATTCTTTCTTTTCATATCCCTTTTTCTGAATCAATCTCACAGCTTTTAAAACGTTATTATATGTCCTCCGCTTCATATTAAATGCTATCCTCCCTATTTCAGCTTCATAACCAACTCAAAAAGTGTTTCTCTTGTCTTATATGAATTATGTCCTCTGTACTCAATAGCTTCTTCAAGCAACTTCTTATTTGGAAAATCATCAGGTAAAATTTCTACTGACAAACGGATCAACTTCTCTTTAATATCTTTTAACTGATTTTCTGTATTAGTTTCCTCAGTATATCTTCCATCTTCATATGTAAGACCAGCAACAAAATTTTCCTTTCTGCAAATTTCCAAGAATCTGTCATAATCTTCTGTACTCATACACCATTGATCATCACTTGAAAGAATCCTATCACCTTTAGAAATTTTGTTTCCGTTCTTGAGCAGTTTACAATCACGGTCAGAATAAAAGGGATTCTCAGCTAAAACTTTGTTATACACTTCCTTAAACCTCTCCTGAACGATTTCATTTTCAATCTGTTTCAATAAATACATATGTTGTAGTTCTACAATTTCCGCTTTTCTATTGTTTGCAAGCTCCGTAAATCTCTTTAATAATGTTTTGTTTGCCATAATATCAACCATCCTTTCTACTCTCTACTTCTCCATTTATTCCATCTTTATAGCCACTATAAAAGGCATTAACGGAAATATTCGTTAGTGCCTTCTAATTGGTTATAAATCGCCGTATCACGCTAAACAAACCCTATTTTCCATCATTTTATCCCACATATCGAATATTTCCGTGCCGTTTCCACCTTCTGCAAATACCTCATAACAAGCCGTCCATGTTGTAAGGGAATGGACTAAACACAAGAAATATTGTTGTGTCTGACTATCCTAAAATATGAAATTGTCTAATAAACATCTCTCTGAATACTCTATATATTCATTTCCAGCTACCATCTGATATACTGCTTTTGCTGAAATAATCCTAAATTTTGCATTATACAATCCTCCATCCGATTCCATCTGTTACCGTATTAATTCCACATTTATCTAAAATTTCTTTTACTTTTCCATTGATAAATGACGGCTTTTCTTTCTGTATAATGGAATTGTAAATGTAAACACATTCCCATATTGTTTCAGGTGGTACATCTTTTATGCTTCTGACCTGTTTACCATCAAGCCATGTCTGTATATATATTTTAAATTTTTTCATTATATCCTCCCATCTTGAAACGATTTTTCATTACCTATTAAATAATGGAATACATCTTCCCATTTTTTCAGAATCATATTCTCCATAGCATCCACTATTATTGCTCTCGTGTTCTTTATGATTTTTGCAAAATCCAGCAATTACTTTTCTTTCAGAATATCCAAGAGCATATTTATATAATCCTTTGACATAACCTTTTCAATATTTTGCTTTTTGACCACATATAATACAATTTTCTGTTTTTAACTGTTGCATAAGCCCTCTTCTATTTTTCTTTGAATTTTCCCATAATAAAAGCAAGCAACATTCCCACTTGTCACTTGCTTATTACTTCTATTTCTATGCTGTTTAATTATTTATAAAACATACGCGATATACCATGTTATGCCGTCATGCTCCACAATTCCCCAATCGGTAACAGGTTTCTTATCATCAATCATTGACTTATATTCTGCTCTGTCTTCCTCATCAATATCCCACTCGTCCATATAATCATTAAAATGCTTCTCGAAATCCTCACCCTCAAATACAGTCGTTCCATTCTTTAAATGCTTTTCCGCTTCAGTTTTTGTGCATTTATCCATCATTAAAATCTCTAAATTTGTCATAAATTTCATATTCGTTTCTTTTTAAATTTATCATATCACATATTATCCAATAAATCAAAATTATTTCCTATTTTTATACTATTTATTTGCCTTATTTAAGGACTTAACGCAACGTACATATATATGATTTAAGGCATTAAATAGGCTTGTAAGACGCAATTTGAAATTATTGCGCACTATGTCTAGTAATCCACGATTTCGCTTCTTGAATAGTCAAAAAACAATCTTGTGCGTCTAACGCATTTGTTAAACACACTCTTCTATTTTCCGTTTTTCTGAAATAATCATAAATCAATTTACCAATAGGGTTTAATGTATTTCTAGTTATTCTCATTAATTCAAAACTTGTCATTTTTCTTTCCTCCATATCTTAAAACAGTAGTTTCATGGGTATTTTAATCCCAATACCCATGATTTTCTTTTATTTCAATAAGAATAATATTTCTGCTTTTCAAAATGATTGTATATGGTGTACCTCCTTTATATCCAAAAAATTCCCCAGATTCACGCATTTTTCTATTATCCTCTTTTGTAAATCTTTTGCCACTACTTATAATAGAACCAACTTTACGACATTCTAAAATAAGTTTTTCTCTTGCTTCCTCCTCTGTATCGGCTTCTATGTTACATGTGCATGTATTTACTTCCTCAGAATTATTAGAACTATCTAAAAGAGTTTCTGTAACTGAAAATACATAGATATTTTTATATGCCGGAATCCCCAATTCATCACAAACAATTTCTTTTGCTTCTGTTTCGCTGATTCCTTGTAACTCTACACGAAAGGCAGTTCTTTCATCCTTAGAAAATCTGCTATATTTTTCGTTTCTTTCCACCTCAAAAGGAAAATTATAGTTAACAACTTTTCCACTTTCAAAAAGTGAATCAGATGCAGAGTCTCCACAAGTAAAGAAAGAGCCATCAGAGCAAAGGAACCAATTTGTTTTACCACCGCATTTTCTAACATCATCAACTGTAGCAAACTTGTAAAACATTTCTTCAGGACAATCTATCTCTCCCAAATAACGATATAACAAGTCCTTTTTGCGGCTTGCAACAATTCTGTTTTCTTCTCTTTCCATATTGGCAAATAGAGCGTTCCACTCTCTATTATCAAGGTTTTCTAACTGCGCCATAATATTCAACATAAAGTTTTACCTCCTTCAGCTTGCCATCATCACTGTATAAGCCGCTATCTTATACAGACTAGCCACAAATGGCTAGTTTCGGCTTTATTTGTCCAATGAAATACACGATTTATCTTACGTATACATTGATATTTCTCTCCATATCTCGCAGCAACTTATAGCCTAAGTGTTTTTTGCTCATTCCACAATCTACAAGTTTGTATTTCTTATCTAGCTCGTATTCATCAAATTCTTTCCAAGAACACCATATATTAGTTATCATACCATAACCTCCCTTAATATCCAACTATCAGCCAATGCAAAAACATTAAAATCGGCATTAGAAACATTGCAGCACCAGCAAGATAACATTCTACTATTTCATTTTTCTTTTGCCTTTCTTCTGCAAGTATAATTTTTCTTGCCTGATCCAAGGTATAATAATCATATTCTGCAACTATATTATTCTGCATTTTTCAACCTCCTACCTTTTATTTATCTTTTTTGTAAGCACTATAAAACGGCTATAGTCTTATATTCTCTATAGCCGTTCTAACTACATACAAATTATTTGATTAGTTTTTTTGTGCTTATTTTACAAGTGTAAGTACAATTATTCCTTTTACGTTTTTTAAGGTTTACACCTTTCTTTAAATTAATCATGTTGTCCTCCTTTCAAATTACAATTTCATCGGCTTTATGCCGTTTTCTCTTCCAGTAAATTCAGATTATTTCCATCAAACAAGTAATACTCTTTATTAGAAATAACTTTGCTATACTCTTTTTCTCCTTCAAACTCATTTACAACTGCTTTTTCTTCTGCTGTCATATCTTTATAATCCTTCTTTCCGTAGGAAGGTGGCAACCATCCTTTGTGCTGAGAACCAAATATATTAAATTTTTTCAGTAACTCGTCATTGTTAAATACAATATGACATGTACCTTTTTTGTAGAATGTGACAGTAAAATACTTTAACTGTATATTCTTTGTCTCTCCGTATTCCTCTGCAAACTTTAGGGATTCTTCCAGATCAACCGCTTCTGTTAGCCCTCCATCAAGATAGTTAAAACATTTTTCTATATCCTGTAATTTACTTACAACATCATGCCTTGACGGTCTGAATCCTCCCCATGAATAATTAAGGTCATAAAAACCATTTAAAGGAATAATCACTTTTTTATTGATTATCCATCCCTTGTTTGTTTTCCATCCATTGTAATAGTGAATGTTTTTTGACGTTTCATCAAGCCAATGGTATTTATAACTTAATTCATCAAAAAGATCTATTATGGTATCCTCTATTCCTTTAACAACTTTTTTCTGTATATCAATTTTTAACTGGTAGATATTATAAAGTGAAAAATCATAGTTACTTAATTCTTCCACTTTATTATAAAAATCTCTTTGCAGATTATTTGTAAGCTGCCCTATAAATCTTTTATTTTCAAAAAGTGCATTCCAATATTTACTCCGCACCATTTTTATATATTCATTAACAGAAAGCCCATTTTTACTACAAGTCATGGAGATAATACAGCCGCCTTTTTGTATCGTTTCCCCTGTCTTTTCGTCTTTTCCAAACTGTGACAAAATAAACGGCTGCATTGCATAATATTCTTTAATCAATTTTATTCCTGCTTCCACTTCTAACTGATATTGTTTTACAATAGCCTTGAAAAAATCACTATCAATTAGTTTTGTGCTTTCCTCTGCCTGAAATTCTTTTTGATCTTTTGCTTCTCTTAATCCTTCCAATATAAAAGATTCTCTTTGCACCTCTGGAAGCTGAACCTTTACAAGCGCAATTTCAACCGCCGTTTTCCGTTCCGCATCCAGAAAAGCATTTTGTATAAACTCAATTTTTGCGTTATATTCTGTGAGTTTACGCTGTAAATACTGCCTATCATTTGTACATAGATTTTTTAAAGTTTCCGCATTGAGAAGACACACAACCGCACCGCCATTTCTTTGTTGCATTTCTAAAGCCTTTAAAAGATGTTTGCAACCGTTAGAAAAAGGCGGATTCATAATAATTAGATCGTATTCCTTCATCGTGTTATATGTAAGAAAATCATTATAAACAACACGGAAATTTTTCCCTTTAAGAATATGCTGCAGATTCTGATCAGCTTCTATACAATCAATATCAAACTGATAGTATTGTTTGCCATAATATTTATTATGGTTTCCTTCTTTCTTCTTTAATGCCTCAACTATATCTCCCTTACCCGCCGATGGTTCCAAAATACTTTTTATCATTGTAAAATCTAAATCAAAAAGCATCTTGTCAATAATATTTTGTGGTGTAGGATAAAACTCTTTTGGTAACATTATCATTTCCTCCATTTTATAAGGCGGTATATTTCAACCGTCTTTATATTATCCTGTTTGTAATGCTTCCGTTGGATCATATTTAAAAATAAAACCACGTTTAAAACTGCTATAATAGCCTTGTAGCGTTGCAAGTTTCCGCTTAACCTCCGCAAAGTCTGACTTGTTTAATTCCTTTTCAGGCTTCACAATCCAGATTTTCGCGTGTGTTTGCGTGTGCTGATCCTCTGTAATTGTATAGGAAATACTTGTTTTTTTCGCTTCTGGTTCTTCCTTTGTGCTTTGTGCTTCCTGTGCCGGTTCTGCCGTCTGTGTTGTTTCCGCTATAATTACGTTCAACTTCTCTGATGGATTTTCCTTGAATAAAAACGCATGTTTAAATTTTGAGTAATATCCGCCCAAAGATTTAATATACTTGTTTACGGTTATATACTCTTCACGGCTCAATTTTTCCGCAACCTTCACAAGATATATTTTTTCTCCTGTACGTGTGTCCGTGTCTTCTGATACTTCATATGCATAGGCGTTTACGTCTGTTTCCTCTGTCTGTGCCGTTTCCGTTGTGGTAGATGTCGTATTTTTCTTTTCTGCTTTAATAGTCTTTTTTACAACCTTTTCCACCTCATATGGCGTTTTTACCTCTTCAATATGACACCATGCAATAGAACCCTTTTCAATCCATTTTGTGAGGCATTCAGAATCACCACTACCAACAAACCAATAGTTATTACGGCTTGCGTTTCCTGTACATTCCTTTGTAAGTTTTCCATTTAGTTTATAAGCATGAAAATGTTTCTGTCCGTTTCTCTCTGTTTCATGGATACGATATACAAGCCCTTTATAACATCCATAATTGAAATTAGATTTCAGAATGAAAAGCTGTCCCTCTTTAATGCTTCCAGTCGTATCTTCTACAACTTTATTTTCTTTTTTGTATTCTGTAACGGTTACTTTTTCATATACAGTTCCGTCACCTTCTCCAATTAAACCGCCACAAGTAGTATCAATTTTATTGATGAATGTCTCAAACTTATCTATCAGCTTGATATCTTCCTCTAAATCCTCAATATGTCTTTCTGTATTCTTTCTTGCGTCTTCCTCACTGTCATAATATCCACGGTTTACAAGGTCTTGTGTGTGCTTATCGGCATATGCTTTTTTGTCCTTCTTATATTCGTTCAACCATTCCATATCACGGTTATAATTGTAATATTTCCAGATATGGGCAAATTTCAAAATGCCGTTACCCTTTGCAATAATGATCCCATCTTTTTCAATATGCCAATTCATTTTTGGAGGGTGTGCCATATGTCCGGGAACTGTACCAACAACAATATATTTACTTGCGTTTTCCGTTGTTTCTTCTGCTTTTTTCTGCAAACGTTCAATAGATAATTTTGCGCTTGCTTCTTCTGCTTCCGATGCTCCACGTTCAACGGTCATAGCTTCCAACTTTTTGATTTTTTCCGCTATGCTGCGATCATATGTAAAACCAGAGTAATTATATTTTCTGATTTCCTGCGGTTCTGCTGCGCCGTAAACATCCACGCATAAGATATAACCATTCTTTTCTGCTACTCCATCCCAATGTGCCGGACTCCAATAATCTGTCATGCTGTCACTTTCATCTGGTGTATATCCATACACTTTCCAACCTTCCATGGACATAAGTTTGTGAGCGATCATAACCTTTACTTCTCTGTAATCATAGTAATTTGACATAATTTCCACCATTTAACCTTTCTTTGATTATCTATGTATCAATAACTATTTCTCTGTTAATTTCTTGTTACCCTCTGCATTTTACAGGCTTGGGACTGTCTGAAAGTTGATCAGGCTTTCAGGCTGCATTATAACAAGCAAGGCAGACGGTTTTATTTTCCATCTGCCTTTAAATATCCCTTTTATTGTTAAAAATTTCTTAAAAATCCATTAGCCGAGTAATCATACAGTGTCCAATTAATCCACTCTAATGCTTCTGTGATTTCAAACGTTCCATCATATCCGGATGTATGGACTTCAAGAAAATGTTTTCCATTTTTGACATGTTTCTTAAGTTGCAAAAACATTCCATCATCAAAGCGCAATTCCAACGTTTTAGTTGTTGCTTTGAGGAATTTATTAATTTTTTCAATAGCTTTATTCATGACCATTTTCCTTTCAAATAATTGTTTTATTGATTACATGCTTGTTTCATTCTGCAAGTTGCATTCAGATATAACACAACCTCCAAAAGCCCTTTGAAAAATCTTTACTGACTTGTAGTGTCCATTCCGTATTACTCTATAAGACCGCAAAGCAGTAAATATATTTTGTTGTGCTGGATTTATGGTGTTACTGTATTCTTCGTGATATTCATCATATCCACGACTTAACAACCATTCAACGGCTGTATAAAAATCCTTTAAGGTTGCTTTGTTATTTTCTTCTGTTGTTGCTGTCAACTTATGAACTGTTACAGGTTCAATGTAATAATACATCGTTTTTACTTCTGGATTGTATTCGCCTTTTACAATTAAATTTTTCATTGTCATACCTCCACAATTCTATATTCTTTTTTTATTACTTATCCATGCCCACAAAAGAGACTTTTCAATGATGTAGACTAAGCACCTTTTAAGCGGTGATTGACTTATTGATCCCGACTTGTTCACTCAATCAATTCTTACTCTGTGAGCCGTCTTCATGTTTGATTCTGTTTTTATGGGTATGGTAAATAATAAAATTATGTGTAATTATCTCCGCCATAGTAGCTTAAGCCCTAACCTGTGACGCCGTTTCTATTTGCTATCAAACTTTTATAGATATTTTTATCTATGCAAATGCGCTTTACGGACACGCACACGGTTTTTATTTTTATCCTGGTTAGTTTTTACCGTACTTTCCTTAGATTTCCGCACCGTCTGACTATTCCAGCCTATAAGATTCGTTCTCATTGCATAACGTGTATAATCTGTTTTTTACGGGAGATATACAGGCTCCCGATGCCGGCACAATTTATTGATCGCATTGCCGATCTTGAGCGATTGAAAGTTTAACGCCCTTATCTTGCGTCACATTTTTACTTCCTTCTTTATACGTGCAATCTTTCAAACATGAAAAAGCTTGTGTCACGGGTTATCACTTTTCCTTGCGCCTGGTATATGCACTTATGACCACATGGGCAGCCCTCACAGGATGTAATACTTATTTCTCTTTTCCTTCTCGCTTGAACATCACATTCCTTTTTGAAAAGCAGTTGACCGCTTTTAATAATGAAGAGAGTGTCGTTATTGCTTGACACTCTCTAAAGATTTCTTATGTATATTTATATACCGCTTGTCAGCGGTTGGAAGACGTATTTCTCAGCCTTCCATAACCACGGTTTACAACCACCAATGATATTTACAAGGATTTATTTTTGTGAACGCTTGTAAATAATATAGTCTATCGTTTTGTGTTTTCTTCCTGTCCATCCTCTACAGCGATAAATTATCATCAAAAGAGCTATCTATATTATAGTAGATTGTCTCTCGTTCCCGTTACGGCTACCACACCCCACAGGTCACGGTTTCAGAATCAGTCACCGCAAAACTCTTGTTTCTGCCTACTCGCATTCACACATATTCATAGATTTTCTGGTTTGGGATGGTATTCCCTGCTACGTCTGATATGATATGAACTATCACGTCCCCGATGTAGTCAGCGTGTCCAGTTAACACGGATAGCATTTTGACGCTGCTATCTGTCACGTTTCCCCGTTAGGTTGCGGAAATTTAATGAATCAATTATCTTTTCTCTAACCTCGTTTGCAATCTCTTGTTACTTTGCCTTGGTTACGATCCTGTTAGCACTCCACTTTACAGGACGTTAATAGTTACTTTGTTTTGGGAAATTTCTGCCGATTGACAGATTGTCAAGAATTGTGTTATACTTCATTTGTTGAGGATGAAGTGTTTTATACACTTTTCTTGAAATTTCCCAGTTTCGTTTGGAACTGGGATTTTTCTTTTATCGCTCCTGGACTTATTGACACTGCCATGTTGAGAATGTATCAGGTCTTATTGATGCTGCCGTGATACCGATTTATATTCCCTTGCGTTCCTTACAAGTATTATTATAGACTATTTGCCTTTACTTGTCAACTGTTTTTAATGATTTTTTTCAACTTTTTTTAATATTTGTTTCTGTTTCATATCCTATAATATTAAGGATTTTGTTAGCATCATCAATAGAAAAATGCTTTTTTGTCATCATGTTATCTAGTGCTTGCCGACTTATACCCAACTTTTCAGATATAAAAGTTTTTTTAATACCAGAGTTTAAAATTAAATCGTCTATTGCCTGTGATAACTCTTTATTGGTTCTTATTGCCATGTGTCCACCTTCCTATAACCTGATATGCTGATATTGATTATTTCATTATATCAGATTATTTCTATATTAAAAAGGTGTAAAGCCTTAATAATTTAATAGACTTTACACCGTGAATTGTGAATTGTGATAATAATTAATCGTCTTCTAACATTGATTGAAAAATGTCTCTTACTTTTTTTAGTTCTTCATTATCTGGAGATTTTTGTAATGCTTTTTCAAGTAACTCTAAAGCAAGTCTTATAAAGCCTTGGAATTGCTTATTCGTCATACCCATATGATCACCTACTTTCAAACAATGACTTGTACTTAATTGCTATAATATATATATAGTATATCACAACTCAGGTATAAAGTCTATTTAATTATCAATGTGCTGTTTGGTACTTATGTAGGATCGTGTTATTATCCCGACTACCCTTGTTTGGGTAGTTTCGCCGGCTCTCACCGTTGCTCATCAGGGGATTTATTCAGTAATAAGCGTAAAGTAGTTGTCAATTACAACTTTGTCGCCTATTTGAATTTCAGTTGCTGCTACAGTCTTACAACCTCTTGGACTATCATCTTTTTTAGAAAATGTTGTAATACCGTTATTGATCATGTTCTGAATCTCTTTCATTGTGATTGTGTGCTTGCTCATATTGTGTACCTGCCTTTCTGTGTTGTGGTGTTTGTGTGCTGTTATATACTTCTTTGTTTTGATGTTTTATTTTATATTTAACTTATATATAGATTATAGCACGTAATACGGGTAAATGCAAGAACTTTTTGCACGGAATACGTGTATTTTAGGCTTATTTTTGTACAAAAATAATTATTTGTTTTTGTGTATATTGTACAATTATTATCATAGCAATATAACGTTGCAATATGCCCAAAATTGACAGAATAAATGTTATGTGGTAGATTATATATAAACACGTATAACGTGCCTTAAAATTGAAAATATGAGCTTGTAGAAGGTATATTATAGATGGGATACAATGAAGCAAAAAGGAAAGCTAATGATAAATACGATAAAGAAAATATGGTTGCGTATACTGTAAAATATCAGAAGTCAATTTATGAAGCTGTGGAAAAAGCTATGGCTGATAGTGGAATGAATCGGAATAAATGGACTACTACCGCTATTGTGGAAAAGTTGGAAAGGGATGGATATATTCAGAGCTAGTAACCTATTGAATAACCGGACAACCTCCCAGTTTAAAAATATCATTAAAACTACGCAAGGCGTTGGTATTGTGGCAAAGTGGGTGATTGTGCCATTTTTTAATTGTTTTCTTGTGTAAAAGTGGGGATTATGTTCGTTATTTTGATTTATTTTTTAGATAAAGTGGGGATTATTTACTAAATGTTCAAACCGAACAAAACTGGTATGGTATAGTTCGCCGTATTAAACATACCAGTTGTTTTGCAAAAGACAAAACATACATTCGATAACAATGACAGTAAATATACCATAATACTATACTATTATGATATGTTTTTTGTTTGTATATGGGGGTACATTTACATTTTAGATCAATATTACGAACGTGTGTTTGTACATATGTGTTCAACTCACACATCAACCTTAAAATTCAGTTCGGTACTGTGTTCGGTAGACCCTTGATTTTCCTAGCTTTTCTCAATTTTATCACTCTCTAAAATCCCTAAATACCTTTACAAAACTTCAAAATTCCTTGAAAAAATCAACACATTCTCGAACCAAACCCAAATCACATTTAAAATAGAAAAACAACTATTCAATTTTCTTAAAAAATATCATCTAAGAATCTTAAAATATCCAATAAAATCAATACCTTTTACACTTTATAACTCTATCAAAACTACCCTCTCACCGAACTCATATAAAATTACTCTTGTTTTCATCCTTAAAAAAGAGAATATATAAACATAATACTAATCAAATAACTACAAAACAAAATTAAAAGGAGACAACATTATGACAGTTCAAAAATTATATCTAATACCTACAACACCATTATATGAATATGAACCATATAATCATATTTATTTAGTAAAAGCACATTCAGATCAGGAGGCATACAGCAAGGCAAAATCTGAACTTGATGCAAATATCCCACAAGAATTACCTGAATATGAGTCATATGATATAGAAACACATAATTTGCCAACATTTCCGTTTCATGAATCTGAGAAATGTGATATGCTTAATTCAATATTTCTTAGCACGAAAGGATTTGAATATATGTCATATTTTAATGTAAACTGGAATGATTATACCAATGAGCTATCAGAATTAGCAGCTAAAGAAGAATGGTCAAGTGTAACATATCCTGATAAAAAAATCCTTACAAATTATATGGCACATACTTATAGAAAACTATCATCAGAAAAAAATATTATTATCAATAAGGATTATGCACTTTTGAATACAGGATTATTTACTGAATTTTACCAGCCAATATATGCGTATAATGATAAAAATGGATTACAGTTTCTTACTGCTTATGAATTGGGAAATATTAATATATCTGAAAGACCACCAAAAGCAAATTATTTTGAAGATCCGTCACTATTATTGTTTGATTGGCACTATGAAATAAATATAAATTACAAACATATTCTAAAAGATATTAATAATTTTGATAGAATACCTGAGAAATTAAAAGACGGCAAAAACATTCTCAATAATCTTAATGGTTCAATTGAAACAATGAAAAAGAAAGTATCGGCTAATTACAAATTGGCAATTCCACAATATTACGAAGGAAAGATACAATTATTATTACCTTTATGTTTAGAAGACGATGAAATTCCTTCACTGGCATTAACAGTTACCAAAATAGGGAACTATTATCAGGGGCATACATGTTTGACTTTAGATATGGCATATAACAATGCCAGATTAATTGCCAAGCCTGAAAGCAACTGGCTGAAGCCATAGTAAATGAAATAAATTATATTTAGTATGCAAATTTCTTGTATCCTATTTTTTTATTATATCTATTTCTAAAAATCATATCCAAAAATTCAATTTATTCCCCATAACTTATAAATTATCATATAGTGATTGAAAATTGAAAATAGCATATCAAAATTCAAAATTGCTCCAATAATTTAATATAAAAAAATATTAATTCATAGTCAAATTTATTTCTAACGGAATACTTGGAAATTAAATTTTTTTCAGAACTTAATTTTTGCATATGTAGAAATATAAATTATCAGCATAACCTTTCAAAATATAAATCATTTCATATATACCAGGGGTATATTTTACATATTTTATATTTTACTGTATATATACTCTCCTACCGGCTCAAAATAGAGGTTTAAAATTTATAACATTATCAAAATCAAAATGTAGAAGTAATAGCCAAACACATATAACACTCAAAACTAAAGGAGATAACTAAAATATGACAAAACCAAAAATAATACCTCAGAAATTTTCATTTGAAAAACCAACCATCAAAAATGGTAAAGGTGAAACAATATCTCATGGAATCAGTGTAACCATAGATGGCAGACAAAGCAGAAATTAAAAACGACTTAGCCACTATTTTTGCTGAAGTCCTTGAATACTTTGATTGATTTTATCAAGTGCACTTTCTGTTGTTTTGGATGGTGATTTAGTTTCTGTGTAACCATTTAAGAAATTGTAATTTATATGAAATGTAGATTTTACAATATTATCTAATGTTTTATATGTAAGTATTACATCAAATACTTCAACAGGAACATCTGGATCATTTGAATCCTTTTTACAGAATATTGTGGTGAAAGATTGGTTTGGAGCAAGCGATAAATCCTTATAAAAATCAAATGAATTAATAACCATTTGTTCTACTGGCATTTCAGGAATAGTTTTTACATTAATTATAATTCCTGTTGTTTAACCAAAGTTTTGAATCCGGATTTTAGGATATATATCACCATACACTTTATAAGGAAATATTTCAATTTGAGCCTTATTGCTTTCTTTAACCATTTTTGAATTTTGTCGCAAAGCAATTATAGAAATAGCAATTGAAGTTATTCCAGTAATAATTGCAACCATAATACCAATAAACAGTGATTTCAGAAAGAGAAATATATTTTATATCAGTTCTACACTTATAGCATTAACCATCAACAATCAAAAAGTTTTTAAAAGAGTAATGGATTATGAATGTATATGAATCATTCATTACGATAGTAGTCTTTATTTATATAATCAGTCTTTATTTATAAAAAGACGGCTGATTCTGCACACTGTGGCGTGACATACTTTGCCATTTTTTCTTCAAGTATATCACACTGTGATGTGATATACCTTAGAAATTACAGAAAATGAAAGGAAGAAAACTATGCGAATTACAAATAAAAATGCCACAAAACCAAGAAAAGAAAAAGTATATGAAAGTGATTCATTTAAAGATGGAAAATTTACTAAGGAAGAATTAAAACAATATGGATTGTCAGATGAAGAAATCTCTACAATCATTGAATATCAGGCACATTTGCCCATTTTACAGTCTGATAGAAATGACTCAAAGATTAATGCCAGAGACTTACATAAACAATTAAATAATGGTTGGAAATTTACAGATTGGATTGAAAATCGTATCAATTCTTACCAGTTGATAAAAGAGATTGATTATTTTACGGTTTCCAGAAAGTACGAAACCGTAAAAAATAGCAGTTTACACCCAAAAGAGACTCTGGACTATAATCTTACTCTTGATTGCGCTAAACAGTTAGCCATGGTAGAGCGTACAGATATTGGTGCTTTGGTCAGAAGATATTTCATCATTATAGAGAAAGCATTTAAAAATCGTACCAATTGGAATCAAAATCGTAAGAACACTCTCATTAACTGCAAAGAATTGCGTGGTGCATTGATTACAAAAAGAGAAGAATTACTTAATGGCGTTCCTGAATGGATTACTAATGGCAATTTATACTCTATTGAGTTTTCATTACTAAATACTGTAATACTTGGAATGTCGGCTACTCAATATCGCAAAGAACATAATATATCTTCTAATGAACAGATACGAAATTATTTTTCTGAAGATCAATTAGATGATGTAGAAAGATTAGAACGATATGATACACAGTTAATTATTTCTCAGGAAATTTACTCATACGAAGAGAGAAAACAAATATTACAAACAGAATATGATTGTGTAAAAAAACAGAAAACTAAGTGGGTATAAGAAAGGAGGCGTTTTTTACATAGAGAATAATAAATCACCAACAGCTACATTAGAATTACCAGATACAGTAAATCGTTTTGTAAAGATTCCAAAAGAAGTAATTTTGGCAAATACTTTACCAGAACACAGATTATCGGCTTTGCTCTATTTAAATTATAACCAAACATGGGAAAACGTTGTTCACTACTCTCCAATTTATATGATCCAGTGGTGTAAGTATAAACCAAACTGGCATAGGGGTACTGAAAAAAATATTTTTACCAAGTTTAGAGATTGCATGGATTGGTTCTTTAAAAATGGATACATCATTGATTTTGATAAAGAGAAATATATACAGAATACCTTTCAGTCATCATTGATTAATATGGAAAAAATGAATCCAAAAAACAATTTTGGTATTTTATATGATTTTGAAGTAGAGTCAATAAATAAGTATCAATCACCATATAAGCCTCTTAACAAAAGTATATTATTTCTTCTATTAGCTTATATCAAGGCATTTACTTGGATCAGAACGAATGAATCATCTGGACATTCTGAAAAATCTAAGAAGAATAAACCAGAAATATTTTATTCACAGTTTCAGTCTATAGCTGCTTTTATAGGTAGTGATAGAAAAATGATTGCAAAAGCGACAGAAGTATTAGAACAACTTGGTTTAATAAAAACCCATAGGATGCCAAGATATAAAGATTCTAATGATAATTGGCACACTGATGATATTATTTATATCTGTCCTTATCGGTATATATGGAGAAATAATCAAATAATTCAATGTACAAAAGAAGAATATAACTATGAGAAGGAATTGGAATATGGAATTTTATTTTTGAGAACTCAAAATTATGTAAGTAAAAAATTTTACCAAGACTAATTCTGCAACATAGAAATAAGCATTGTAAGCATGAATCAATATCCCTCATCACCACTACTACTCTATCATCAAAAGGAGAAATAAAGACTATGACAACAACTAAAACAAATGTAACATCAAAAATTTTATCAAACAGAAAAGGAGAAAATACAGTAACTAATGACACAGACAACTAACAGATATGGAATTTATGAAGTAGATCACACAAAATTTGGAGGAAAAGTTGATCTTGAAGACTTTAATACTAATTTTCCAAACAAAAATAGAATTAGTAATCAGATAAAAGATGTTAAAGAATCTAATCGACGAAAGGAACGGCAAAGATATAAACATATGACTTTAGAAGAACTTAGAGAGATGCGAATTGTCTCAAATACAAATGGAAGACCATCTTCCACTCTTACAGATGAAAAATGGCAAAAAGAATTTAATGTACGAAAAACATTCATTAAGCCATATGACAAAAATATTACAAAACTAACAGGACAATATTCAAAAGAATCAGGAATGTGGAATGAAGAAACACAAGGTATATATCACGGAAAGACAAATTGGCAGGAATATTGTTCATTTATCAACGATGTATTAAAGAATATTCGTAGTAACCAAAGGGATTATTGCTATTTTATATATCAGATTGAGGAACTTTTGAAATTTCATTTTAGCGATTTAAGAACAAAATATTGTGATGGTTATTGGGAAGTTTGGTTAGAGAGGTGATTATAGATGTCAAATAAATCTGGATACACAGACATTGATAAAAAAGAAGAAGCAACTATTGAAGAACCAAAATTATCCAATTCAGTATCCGTTTCAGAACAGGAAGTATGTATCAATTTTATGAGAGATGAAAATTTTGCTACTATCTATATTTCTGACACCACATATATGACCAAGTTAGATAAATTGTGCAAGACAAGTCCTGATATGTACTCTCTCATCGCTGATACGGGTAGAGGTAAGACATATCGTGTTGAAGATAAGATTCTGATCAGTTTCAGAGCAAAGAAAAGAGAATTATCTGAAGAACAGAAAATTGCTACCGGTGAACGCATGAGAAAATACCAAGCAAGTAAACACAACTGAGATACATTTATTTGCTAGAAATCAAATGATACACATTAGCGTAGAAAATTTTAACACACTTATTGATAAAATTATCGACCGTGAAATTTTGTGTAAAAAAACAACTATACAATTTAGAATATGGAGGATGTTTAAAAATGTTAATGAAAAGAAGTTTAAGAGAATTGATGCAACCAAAATTCAAAGGCAACACACTTACAATTGAATTATCCGATTTTGGATATGAAAACTACTTTGTAGAATGTGCATATCATTTTGACAAACATAATAGTAAATATGCTCTTTCTATGTGGTTAAATCGTACCGATTTGGAGGATCGGATGATGTTGTCTTCTAAAAAAGTTGACACACAATACATATCAGGAACTAGGGAAACCATTGTTGAAAACATTTGTAGAATTGTTTACCAGGCTGCTAATGTGGCTAATGAAAACGGAGAAAAATATTTTGATCGTTATGTAAAACGCTACGAATATGAACTGGTATGTTTTGAGCGTGGTAATGAACTGTTTGAACGTGAAAGATTGGAAAAAATAAATGATAACGAAAATTGATTACAAATATTTTTGCAAAGCAAGACAAGCTGCCACCATGTCTGATTTTCATAAAATACACATCGGATGCGTGGCAGTGTATCAAGGAAATATCATAAGCATTGGGTGTAATTGCAATAAAACCCATCCAATACAAAAGAAATATAATAAATACCGCAAACCGTCAGAGACTATGTTGCCAAAACTACATGCAGAGATTAGCTGTATAAATTCAATTCGGAATTTGGATGTCAACTTTTCAAAAGTCAAGTTATACATATATCGAATCAGGAAAGATCAGCCATTTGGAATGTCACGTCCATGTCCCTCCTGTATGGCGGCAATAAAAGATTTAGAAATCAAAGAAATATATTATACATCAGATACTGGATATGTTTATGAACAAATTTTTTGATTATACCAAGGAGGTGCTGCATAATTTGTAATTTATGTTTAAAAAATACATGTCATTCTTCCTGTCCTAATTTTGTTCCCAAAAAATCTATATTCTACTGCTCTGTTTGTGGTGAAGGGATTTCAGAAGGCGAAGAATATTTAATCAATGATGATGGGGAATATCGGCATTATGATTGTTTATGTGGAATGAAAGACTTGTTGGAATGGTTGGGATATGAAGTTAAAACTATGGAGGATACATATGAAAAGTTTTATTAGATTTATCAAAGAATTATTTGGCGAATATGAAACTGGATATGAATATTGGGTCTATACAAAAGAAATTAAAGTTAATCCAGCTTGGAGAAAAACCAGAATAGGTAAAACAAAGTTTAAAAAGAAAATGCAATATTGGTACCGTACTGGTGAGTTTGAATCCAGAATTATTTTGGACAAAGATTTCAATTTATTAGATGGATATTCTTCTGTACGAATTGCAGAGATTAAAGGAATTGATAAAGTTCCTGTATATTTTGTGTATTGAATAGAAATTTTATTGACGTGATAGAGAAGTAATAACTATAAAAACTTATTATTATATGAGGAGGAACTATATGGATATTTTTGAATATTTGCCGCAACTGATCGTTGCTTATGATAGTAACGATGAATTTGCCAATCTTATTCATGTAAAAAAAGCAAAGCACGACAAAGAGTATTATTGTCCGTGTTGTGGTGGAATTGTAAAACCAAGGGCGCTAGATAGTACCAAGGAGCAATCGCATTATTATCATATTACGGGAAAATGCACAAAAGAAAGTCAATTACATTTCTTCTGTAAAAATTGGTTATTTGAAAAGGGAAGTAAATTTTATATAGATGATGATATATTTGAAGTAGATTCTATAAATATTGAGACAGCATGGGATACTCCTTTTGGAAAATATATACCAGATATTACAGTATATACATCGTCTGGTGAAACAATTTATTTTGAAATATTTTTCACCAACAGGAAAACAGGAGATGATTATTTTTGTAAGTGGGACGCTCTTGGAAATTCTGTCGTGGAAGTCAATGTTAAAGAATATATGTGTAAAACTGACATAAGTATCATCCCAAAATTTACATACTTGTACCATGATGGCATTTGTTATTCCAAGACATATATTAAAAGAGACTTATATGCCACAACAATTGCAAAGATAAAGAATGAACTAACAAGACAAAAAGTTCTTGATTATAAAGCAAGGATAGAAAAATTAGACTGGTTCTGGCAAAAAATTATTGAAAATAGTTCAAAAGAAGATATTTTAAAATGTATTGACACTATGCCATATGAAGATATGGTTTCATGCTTTGAAATTATAAAAAGAAAGCAATGTGTGTCTCATTTAAAGAAAGATGTATTGGACACAATTAATAAAAAAGTGATAGGTAATATCAGGAATTCCATTGGTATTCCATTTGATGAAAATGTCTATTTTGATGTAAGAAATTACAAAGGAAGAACATATGAAATTGGTATCAGGCTGAATATACAGACAGAGCATATTATATATAATGATTTTTATTTGAGATGCAAACATAATGGATGGGATTTTGAAAAGTCTACTGGATATCCTAAGATAATTTTCAAAAGAAATATATTTAGTGTTGAAGAGATAGAAATACCCAAAAATAAACTTTCAGAACTGAAAGATATATTTAACAAGACTGTTGAATACAAAGAACAGCTAACGGATTATGAGAAAGAATTATCAAAATTTGAGAAAAATGGATATAAAGTTAGATTTAATAATAATCGCTATACTGTTTTAAAGACAACAGAGATGAATAAGCTTGAATCAATTTTAGAAGGACGACATATCGAAAAACTGAGTATTGATTTATTGTCTCAGGAAATCCAGCATGAATTAAAGGATAGGGCTGAGAAGGACTTTTTAGAGAATTATATAAAGAGCAAAGAAACACAGGCACTTATTTCTGATTTGCGGAATTATAAAAATGTTGATGCTAAAGTCCATGTTGGATATAAGAAAAAATGCAATAAGGATCAGGAATCTGGCATATATTTTGATTTGGAAATTTATAACGGAATCATTTATACTGAAAAACTCACGCTTGAAAAAGATAAGTTTTTATGTGTAATAGAATCTGCGAAGCGAGAAATTGATAACTTCATAGAAAGATTCAATACGGTCATTGATTTAGTGTCTCAGATAAATAATTGTAAAAATGGTTTTTGGAAAGCATCGTTAATTTTTAATTGTATTGGCGTTCTACACCTGGAAATAGATCAAGTATATATTAATCCTTCTGAGTGGCACATGACAAAAGAACATATTGATTTATCAGAAGGGTATCTGTCTTCTGACAAGAGATTGCGTAATGCTTTAGTTAATAAAATGAAACTGGTTATGAAAAATATGGAACAATATGGATATCGTGTAATGGAGGTGCGTCAGTAATGAGAAATAATTTATATATCCCATCAATTGATGCCAAGGATTTGTACTTATCAAATAATTTTATCAAAAGCACTCCTTATGGGTATAAACTTACCCGTAAGGATGGTACTGATAATTTGGGAAAATACATCAATAGCTTTGACTACAGTTTAGACTTAATAGAATTGCGAGATGTGGCAAGAAAAGTATATGGCAAAAAAGATTCTTTGTCATTTGAGCATAAAGGAAAAAAATATTCATCAAAAGTTATAAACGTGACTTTTAAATACGCCGTCAAAGAGTTTAATAAGACTGCAAAAAATACTTATGTTAGAAACGGTTATAATTTAAGGGACTATGATTTGATTGACGGATATGCAATTGATACAGATAATGAGGGTAATAAAATTTTGGTAGCACTGAAAGTAGATGAACCCTTTTATAACTCTATAGACACTACTCTTCTGCCATCTTATTTTACCTGTACTTATGATGAGAAAAAAATGACATATACTTATTTGTTAATAAAGACAATAAAAACCGTGAAATCTGCAAAATGGCTGAGAGAATGGTGTTATGAAAACGGATTTATATGTAATGGCATTCATTATTGCAGATTTAAAAGGTCTAGTGGATCAGCAAGAGTTGGAAAATGTCTTTTTATTGATAAACGCCTATATTCTGATATGCATCTCTCTGAACAATGTGGATTAAATATAAAAACAGGTGACGAATTAGATATTGCTGCATTTGAGGCATATATATCATTGCCCACAAGCAGTATTATAGATACACTTGAAATCCGTCCAGAAAATATACTTGTTATTGATGATTGGACAAGTACATTCTGTGATAATGCTGTATGTACTGACTTAGGTGGGGATGGATGGCTTAAGACAGAAGAAAAGCAGATGGAGATTTCTAATTCCATTTGGGACGGGCAATCTTTGATTGATTTTTCATTGATGGGAAAATATCTGTCAAAAGGAATGCTGTTATTGAGAAATAAGTTTTTTAAGTCATGTTGTTTTAATACTAATATTCAAAAGTTTTTTGAAGATAACAATATAACTGATATTTCACAGCTAAATGGTGAAACAATAGCACAGGATATAAAAGACATAAAACTTATTACTACTCCATCCAGTATTAAGTTTTATAAATTTGGAAATCTAAAAACATGGTTGGAAAATATCTATCCATTTTTCGGTATTGTGAAGCATGACAAGGATACACATTATTTTGGTGGGCGGATGGTTCAGGCTCATTACCAGCTTCTGAATACTTTACAGTTATCACAGAATGAAATTAAGCATATAACCAAAGATGGGTTGGAATATATTAATTTAATCAATACTGACGTGGATGTGATGAGATATCATTTAAAATTCAGTGATACAGAAGATAGGATTGAATTTGAAGATAATAATATCATGAAGAATAAAAATGAGATTGTATATAAGTTGCTGAATTATAACTGTGATTTTCATAAAACACGTATTTATTATGAGTTTAAAAAGGATTTATGCCGTTCATATTTAAAAAATATGAGAAAAGGACACATTCTTCTCAACGGAACTTATGCAACCTTATTTGGAAATCCATATGAAATGTTATTACAGTCAATAGGAAAATTTGATGGTTCATCCATTCTTATATCTGGAACAGTACATAGTACAAGATATCCTTATGGATATGAAATTCTGGGAAGCAGGAGTCCACATGTCACAATTGGGAATATCCTGATAACCAAAAATGTTGCTTGTGAAATTATCGATAGATATTTTAATCTTACAACAAATATCATTTGTATTAACAGTATTGGAGAAAATATATTAGAAAGATTAAGTGGTGCAGATTAACCATATAGTCTGCTTTGGATGGTAACATCCTCAAAATAAAGTTGGTGAACTTATAAATATAAGGTGTGGATAAGGTAGGCTCTTATCTGCTAACGGTAAAAATCTAAGTGGTTTATAATACGGAGGAGTATATTATAGTAACAGAAATTTGGCAAAATATTAAAGATTATGAAGGTTTGTATCAAGTAAGTAATTTAGGTAGAGTTAAAAGTATGGACAGAATAATTACTAGGAAGGATGGCATTTCTCAGTTTAGAAAAGGCATAATTAAAACCCCTAAAATAAATTCTGATGGATATCATACTGTAACGTTAAGTAAAAATGGTAATAATAAAACTTTAGGTATACATATTCTCGTAGCAAGACATTATATACCAAATCCAGAAAATAAATCAGAGGTCAATCATATTGATTTTAATAGAAAAAATAATCGAGTTGATAATTTAGAATGGTGCACACATCAGGAAAATATCCAACACAGTTCAAATAACGGAAGATATAAACAACGTGATTTTAATGGTAGGAATAATCCTAATTATGGAAACCATTCATTATCTGAATTTTACAAAAATAATCCAAATATAGCAAAAGAAAAATTAAGTAGACCTGCACAACAAAATGGTCGTGCTGTAAAAATAGAATTATACGATGAAGAAATGAATTACATTGATACATTTGGATGGATTGGTGCTTGTGCAGAATATTTAATAGATAATAATTTTACAAAAGCTAATATAGATTCAATTAGGAGCAATATTATTATTGCATCTAATAAAAATAAGAAATACTTAAAACATTTTTATAAGAAAATAGCCTAAATTTCAATAAACCATATGAAGATACCGTGCCAAGCTTACACAGGGATGTGTTTGAAGGTGTAACGACTAGGATATACTGACTAGAACAGTCTATGAAATCTTTACTGATAAGATGAAATGCTTATTGGGAAGTGCCAACCTCCTCTTTTAGAGGATGAAGAGATAGTCTACTCCCCTAATAAATATCGGGAAACCGAGGGTACAAAGGTTTGACAGCGATACTTTGCTTATTACAGATAATAAGATATTGATTGATTCAGCGAAAAAGAATTACCATATATTCAAGGTTCCAACACGCAATATAAATCCTCCAAAATCAAAAAGGCATTATACTCCTACTGATTTGGCTGACTTAGATGATAAAACAAGTAATAATAAAATTGGTGAAATCGTAAATCTATCACAAGAACTTAATTCATTGCTATGGGATATAGTGTCAAAATCTGGACAATCCGTACAAGAACAATATGATGATATCAAAGAAATATATTATGATGTATGTCAGTTGGATGTTATGAGTAATATTGAAATAGATAAAGCAAAAAAGGAATATCCTGTAGATACTACAAAAGAACTGAAACGGATGAGAAAGAAATATGAGAACTTATTGACTACACCTGATGGGAGAAAGCGGACTCCATATTTCTTGGGGTTTATTGCAGATACTAAGAATTATAAAAATGTTAATCGAAAAGATTATCAAAAATATAATACCAGCATGGACTATCTTCATAATTGTATTGCCAAAAAACGATCAAAAAAATCTATGGGAAGTAATTTCATCCCATTAGCAGATATCTTTAAACCAAAAGAATTCGATAAAAATTTAGTTAACAAAAAACAAGTTGTTAAAATAATTCGTCTGGCAAATGAAACATCTGATTATATAAAAATGATATCATATAATCCATCTTTTTATGAATATCAATATTATTACAGAAATCGTGCAAAAATGGAATTATTATATGAGATTGATCGAATGAAAATTAATTCCCATACAATGTATCGTTTACTACAACGTTTAGATAATGTGGAGAATTCATCAATTAAAAATTTATTATTTTATATTTTATTTAATTACAAGAATGAAATATTAACCAACATATTGAATCAATATGATAAAATTAATACTTTTTTATACGAGGATAAAAAAGGAGAAATTTGCGTGTATAGTATCAATTTTTCTAAAAAAAGTTCCCCCAAAGCGATTTTGTAAGTTTAAATTTTTACGCTACTAGCGAAAAAATTTAAAGGTCAGGATAAGGTTCCCTTAAGGAAGAAAGAAAAAGAGGTGAAAACGATAGTAAAATCAGAGTTAATTGATGAAACATGGAAGAATCTTAATGGAAAAGTTGAGAAGAATAATGTTGATTCTATAATTAAAACTTTTATAAATATTGTTGGTAAAGAAATTAAAGAGGGTCATATTGTAAAGATAGAAGGGCTTGGAAGATTCTGTCCATACTATAAAACATATGTCGGAAAGGATATTTCTACTGGCAAGGAAAGAAGATTTGAAAACGAAAAACATATACGTTTTGTCCCCAGTTCTAAGTTAAAGACATAAAATTGGATTGTACTACAATGACCTTTGGGCTTGTAGTCTTAAATAAACAAATTCAGAACAGTGATTTATCGTTTCTATCATACTTAGCGAGAATAAAATTGTATGTGGTGCACGCAGCCATAAATGCGAATTTTTAATTTATGTTGGTAAATATATGTAAATGTCTATACTTCCAAAAGTAGCTTGACATGCCCGTAAGATTCCATCGGTACTAATTCATTGCCGGTTCTGAAAACTATAAAGAACCCTTAAGTGGGCAATCAAAATTTTTCGTCTGACATATAACTATAAATTAGTTGGCATGATGTTATATGAAAAAACTTGTGGAACGTGATATAGACCCGTTAAGTTCGCCAAGCGAGACGGTACGACTCCACTTACTCCAGAAGATATACATGGTTCTAACTCCCGATAATATTTACGAGAGTCGTCCTGAACCGAAGGCGTTTATAAGGAGTAATCTATTTTTTCTTATACAGGTGGCGGTGCTGCTATTCTAGCAGTATCGTCATCTGTTCTTTCTGTGTCTATAACTCAATTGGTAGAGTAATCGGCTTTTAACCGATAGGTTTTGGGTTCAAATCCCAATAGGCACACTGCTGGCGAGTGGAACGGATACATAAACCATACCAAGCTCATAACCTGTGTGATAACAGGTTCGACTCCTGTGCTTCAGCAATTCTTTTGTTTATTTTTGATAAAATAAACCTCCGTTGCTAGGCTCATCGTCAATAGCCCACCATATGTAAAAATACGTATTAGAAAAAATATAAAATATATGAATGAAAGGAAATTTTCAAATGGCAAAATCTAAACTCTCTTTTAAAAGAAATATTGTTGATAAATTATCTGTAAAAGGAATTTTATCGGAAGATGGAACATTTATTACTTATACTGACGAAAATGATACAGAACAGGATGTAAAAATATCTGATTTACTCAAAGCATTTATAAATCAGCCAATTGAATTTGGTGTGAGCCTAAAATCCGATGAGGATTTAGATTTGATTACATCTGAAGACACTGAAAAGTAAAGGTGGTGACTGTTCTGTTTGATACAACCAGAAAAGAAACAGAAAACGAATTTCAGTATCTATGGAGATTAGGACAGGCAAAAGATTCTGGACTATTAGATATTGACTGGAATGGTATAGCTGACCTTATGAATAAGTATTTTGGTGATCCAGATAAACCTTATTCCGAAGCAGCTTGGCGTAAACCTTATCAAATGGCAAAAAAGTTTATGGAAGCTGGTGTTTTTAATAAACTTAGTGAAGATGAGTATTTTAAGGAATTACGGCTACAAAAACAGGAAATTCAAAAAGAAAAGCGCAAATTGTATGATGAAAGACTCGATATTAACAGAAGACTCAGGGAAGAATCACGATTAGAAACAACAATAGAGAAATTTGAAGATATGCTATCTAATGTCGCAAATGATAGATATGTAACATACTCTCCTGCTGTTTCAAATAGCGAAAATGATATGATTGTATGTCTATCTGATCTTCATATAGGTGCAACATATTATGGTTTTGATGGTGCATATGATTCTCTCATTGCCAAAGAACGATTGGAGAAGTATTTATCCGAAATCATAGAGATTCAGAAAACTCATAATACAGAGAATTGCATTTGCCTTCTTCTTGGAGATCTTATAAGTGGTTCTATACATAAAACCATTTCTGTCACAAATAAAGAAAATGTTATTGAGCAAGTAAAACTTGCTTGCGAATACATTTCTGATTTTGTATATGAACTAGGGAAATATTTCAAAACAGTTGAATTGCGTGGAGTTGCTGGAAATCATAGTCGTCTTGAGGAAAAAGAAGATGCATTACTTGGAGAACGGTTAGATACTCTTATTTTATGGTTTATCAAGTCCATGCTTAAAAATGTTAAAAACATCTCAGTTATTGATGAAGATATTGATGATACACTATCTATATTCTTTGTAAGAGACAAACTATATTTTGGAGTGCATGGTGATTTTGATTCTACAAGTGACACTTCAATATCTAAGTTAATATTATGGGCAAAAATGACACCATATTGTGTTGTGTGTGGACATAAACATTATCCTGCAATGACTGATGTTTCTGGAATTAAAGTTGTACAATCAGGAAGTCTTGGTGGAAGTGGAGATGAATATACTAGACAAAAGAGACTTACTGGAAAACCGTCACAAACAGTATTGGTAGTAAACGATAAGGGAATCAAGTGTTGTTACCCTATTGAACTTGATTGACTATGAATTACTAATTTTATTTGGAGACGAAAATGAATAAACTTATATATTATCTAAAACAGTTATTACCATTAAAATATCACTCAAAATACAGTCTCCAGAATGGAGAAAAGAAACTCACAGTCTGGAGACAATGGTTTGGTAAGCCATTTGAGATCCAACATTTTACATTAGCAGATTAATGGGACTCTGTACCATTACATTTAGGGCAAGGCGGTAATGTATCTGTATTATCATCTAACACAACCACTTGTCCACAATTATCACAGGTGTATGTACCTGCTCCTGGCTTTTCTCCTGTAGTCGCTATATTGGTCATCTCCTCTCTTGTGTGATAATATTATTGTACTACAGATTGGAAAGTTATGGAAAGTTATGGAAAATTATTTTAACAAACAAAATCGTCACGAGTGGGCGATTATTATATTTGGTCAACAAAGTCACAAACACATGTGTTGGAGAGTATGTACTACTCTCCTATTTTATTGAAAAATATTGAAATAAAGGAGATTTTTATAATGGTAAAGAATGATATGATTAAAGCAGTTGCTTCTGAGGCAGAAGTTACGAATAAGGTTGCAGAGGCAGTTATGAAAGCCTATGGAAAGTTTTTGCTTGGAGCATTGAACGAGAGTCGTGATGAAAAGGTTCCTCTTCCTGGAATTGGTACGTTTTCTGTAAAACATGTTGCCGAGAGAAGTGGTGTTGCTGCTCTTGCAGGAGGCAAGGAATGGACAAAGCCAGCACATGATGAATTGAAATTTACGATTAGTAAATCTGTTAAGACACTATAATTCAGACTGGTGGTGAAATAACTTTGTATGATGGAATTGTAAAATCCGTAGACCTCACAGACGATGAGTTAATAATTCTCAAAGAACTACTCTTCTATCGTTTAGATGAGTGTGTTTCTATCGGAGAAGAAATTACTGTTAAAGAATTGTTGGGGAAGTTAGGAAACTGAATTGAAAGTATTTGATATTTAATCAGATTGTTATGAAAAGGCTTACACTTAGAAAATTGAGTGTGAGTCTTATTTGTTTGAAGAAGTATATAGTGTAAACAATTTATGGTCTGTCAGTTAGACAGGTAAAGAGAATTACAAGGATATCCCTTATCTCTAGGTAGCAAGTCTTTTTTATTATTTTGTAATGAAAGGAAGTGAGATTATTGGGTGAAGAAATCGCTAAACGATCTGATGAAATAACTGATGAAATGTGGTCGCAAGTAAATAAATTTAACAGAGATATGGTCGCTGATTACCTCAGTAATCAAACTCATTTATCTCCAAAAAGTTTGATTGGTTATACCAGCGCATTAAAAATTTACTTTTGGTGGGTGCATGAGAACCTAAGAGATAAGAATTGTACAGAAATTAAGAAAAAAGAATTTCTTAGATATCTGAATTGGTTAAATAATCGTGGGCTTTCTGATTCTGCTATGAAATTTAAAAAATCGTCTGTTAGTGCATTTAATAAATTTATAGAGTCATTTTATGAGGAAGAATATCCTTTATTCCGGAATTATGTGACAACAGAGCAAAGGATAGCATTAACAGGAAAAGTTCATGAAAAAATTCCTCTTACTCCTGATGAAATTAATTATCTTTGTGAAGAATTAGAAAAGCGTGAAGAATGGGAAAAATTGGCATATGTTAAGTTTACATATTCAACAGGCTGTCGTAGGGCTGAAGCCAGGCAGCTTCTTAAAGAGGTTGTGAATTATGAACCAAAGAGAAAGATGATTACAATTACTGATGAAGAAGGAATTGAACACGAAGTAGAATCCGTTTCGTATAAAACACATGATATTCGTTGTAAGGGACGTAGTCGCCAAGGGAAAGTTCGTAAGTTGCAATTCGGAGAAGATGTAAAGAGATTCTTAGACAAGTGGTTAGAAGTACGTGGCGATGATGATTGTCCTTATATGTTTGTAATAAAACACTCAAATGGTGATGTTCGCCAAGTAGGAGAAGACACATTTAATGGATGGTGTCAAGGGTTATTTACTCAAATAATGGGACGTAGAATAAATCCACATATTTTTAGAGCTTCACGGGCAACTAATCTTGTATGCTATCAAAACAGATCTATAGAAACCGCTCAAAAGTTATTAGGTCATGAAAGTAGTGAGACAACAAAGATATATGTTGTACGAGAAGATGAAGAAGATGCTGACGACGCTTTTGTATAGCCGCCAAATAGAACTCCAATTTCAAAGTAATAAATCGTTAAGATGTTCGTACTCATCTGTGTTAATGATGACCTTTATTTGGAGATAACCATATTGATTATGGTTGAAAGCCATTTCTGATAGTGGTGGCTTTTATAAATTAGCGAATGACTGCTGGACGGTCTGGCATTCTGGAAAGACAAAACAATTCAGGAGAGTCTTCAGCACTCTCCTATTTTCATGGGTAGATATGCATAGCGGCGACTGCACCTGACTGTAAATCAGGCACACAAGAAACATCAGAGGTTCGAGTCCTCTTCTGCCCATTATACAAATTTGAAATTACTAAAAGAAAGTTGGTGAATAAATGGCAAGTAGATTATCTATTGAAGAAGAACGTCTAAAAGTTGGGCAAGTGCGAACTATAAAATCCAACAACGGAAAGAAAATTGATTCTATTACTCTTCTATTAAGTAACAATGTTGAAGTTTTATTTGCACCAAAAAATAATGGCACCTTAGAATTTACAATTTCAGATCCTAATATTGATATGTCAAATTTAGATTGTACGATCAATGAAGATGTATTATATGATCTCACAATTCAGATAAAAAATGCGTACAACCAAGTAGTTTCAAATGAAAGAGAGGAACAAGAAACATGAAATTAAAAGTAAATAAAACTATTGAAAACAATATTATTACTGTTGATATTAGCGTTGCAGAACTTGGCACGGCGACATCAACAGAAATCGAGGAAGCACAGGTATTAACAGATTTCCCTAGAAGTGTCAGGTTTAGCGATATTACATTTAAAGAAAATATGAAGATTGATGATGCTACTGGCGATCCAGTTGTTACATCTGATCCAGTTGATAGTACAAACGTTGAAGAAGTGCAAATTGAGAATCTTATCAATAAGGAATACGCAATCAATCAGGATATGAATATTGTAATGACTTTTGATGTAACGAAGATTCCTTCCAGTGCGCTTAATAATGTATTTGACACAGTAGAAAAGTTAGGTAAGGCATATGCAGAACTGTTTTCTGTAAAAGTAAAAGAAGAAATTGGTAAGAAACTGACTGAATTAAGAAGTATCAATACAAAATTTGAAGGTGAAACAGAAGTTGTTCTGTAATGGGAGGTATATAAATGGCTTATAGTGTTCTTATTAGAGATAAAAAAGATAAATCCATATATAGATTCCTTCAAGTAAAAGAAGAAATAATGGAAGAAATTTCTAAGGAGGTGGAAGATTCAGACACTCATGAAGTACGTACTGAAACCGAATTAGTCGGTACTGGAAAATTTCAAACTGTTTCATATAAAGAATCCAGTAAAGATAAGTTTGAAGAAAAATGTATTGATCTTCTGAATACATATAATAGATCTGAAATTGTTCCAGTAGCTTTAGAAGAATATGATGTGGATTTATTATGGAATTCTGATAATGTGTAAGTTTGTGGAGAGCAGTGTAACTACTCTCCTACTACATGCAAAGTAAACCCATAAGGTTTGGGACTCCGCTGCTAACGGATGTGTTCTGAAAAGAATGGACTTCGATTGTTCTGCTTTGCGTTTAAATAAGCATTTCATTGGGAAACTTAATAAGATTTTTTTAAGAGTCATGTGAAATATCATGGCTCTTTTTGTGTTGTTTTGAAGAAATAAAAAGAGAATAAATGTTTAGACATCGTTGTTTGATGTGGGATAGTTACGTCCCAAAAGAAGTTTTCATTTATCATATGATTTTTTCTTTCAGGAATAGTTGTTGCCGCAACTGTTCCACATCAGATAACGATCCACGTTATCGGCAAATAACGTAAACAAATATTTTAGTGTTTCGCTACTATAATGCAAAGAAAGGAAAAACTATGATTAAAACAGAAAACAGAATTTTGAAGAAATTTGAGGCAACTGACGTAACTATTGAGATTGTTGACGGAGTTCCAATGTTTGAACTTTACTCAATTGGTATGGCACTTGGATATGTGAAGACAGCAAAGGGAAAACAATATCCTCGTACTGAGCGAATTGATAAAACTGTCAAAAATGCCGATATTTCAACGGTTGTCCACGATGGACAACTTTTTATGAACGAAAATCAGTTATATGATTTTATGTTTGAAGCACATACTGAAAAATGTAAACCATTCAGAAAATGGGTGGTCGAAGAAGTCCTCCCTATAATCAATAAAACTGGTGGCTATGTCGAAACAGATATGGAAGAAGAATTTGTAAATAATTATCTCCCAGAACTTAGCGAGGAAACAAAGGTTTTAGTCATCAAAGATCTAAAAAGCAGTAATGAAAAATTGAAAGCTGAGAATGCTGAATTAAAGGAATTTTATGATACTATTCTTAGCACAGAAGGGTTACTGCCTATGAACATTGTAGCTAAAGAACTGAAATTGGATTGAAGAGATTATATTCTTTTTTAAGGGCGAATGATGTTATGTTTTATAAAGGAAATGTGAATATTCCATATCAGAGATTTATGGAACAGGGGTTATTCAAAGTAAAAGAAACTCCTTGTCGTGATGGTAATTATAGACCAGCTACATATGCTACACGGAAAGGACTGGAATATATCAGAAAGATGTTATCTAAACAGAATAAATTATGTACTGAGTAAAATAGTAAGGAGCAGTTTAACCACTGCTCCGCTATCACTACTTAGAAGAATTGTTTCATTGGGTATAAGTAGAATCATTCCTTCTATTTTTCTTCCTTTTCTTATTTTTTATAATTACACCAATAAAGCTAATTCCGCCAAATATACTTATTCCTCCAATGATGCTTAAATTATCAATATGAAATGTTATATTGACGCCATCGTTATTACTTTTACTTTCTATTGGACTACCTGATTTAATATTGGCATCTTCTATTGGATTACTTTCTATGTTTGGTATGGGAGAAGAAATATCATTACTTACTTTTTGTTTTTCACCGTTGTTTACTGATTGAGGTTCTTGGTCATTTATACTATTATGTGTAGATAGAAAATCCCATTCACATATAAAACCAGTTTCTTCAGAAGTATAGCCGTCCCAGTTTCTGCCGTTTTCATTTTCGTCATTCCATTTTCCAATTTCGATAGTATTATTATCATTATCTGCTCCATGATATGTATACATCATAATCGCATTTTGTGAATTGAATACATTATTTGGTTCACCATCATTCCAATTTACATATGTAAACTTTTCGTCTGTTATCCAATACCATTCGTTATTTACATAACTACCACCAAGCCATATATTTTTCATTGTGCAGTCTTCTATCATACTATTTATAAACGTCTGTTCCTCTTCTGATGTAATAGTAAGCAAATGCCCGCCCAAATTTTCACATATTTCAATTGCTTGTTTCTGTGTGCATCCAGAATCAAATAATTTATAGGAATGATTGTTAAACTCAAATGCATCTTCTGGTACAAATTCATTTTCCGAAGCATCGACTTTTATATATATGGACAATGTTAAAATTATAATAAATATCAATAATATTCTTCTCATTATTTATACCTTATACTTTGTAAAAATTATCGTTTGGTAACTTGTTTTAGTTTAATTATAGCACAGATTAATGTACAAACAAACCAAATAAATAAATATACTAATATTTAAACAAATAAAATTATTCCCACACATATCGTCCAACGGCAAGACATTCGATTCCACTCGAAAATGAAAGTCCGACTCTTTCTATGTGTTTTCAGACAGTCATCACAGCTGTCTTTTTTTAGTTGAACAAATAATTTTGAAAGAAGGTGTTTATATGGCGAGAAAAGCCAAAGTTGCCGATGCATCTGATAATTTTGACGATTCTCACGAATATAGATGCCTTCGGTGCGGAAAAGTTTGGGAGAATCCAGTTGGGCATTTTTTTAAATCTCCCTGGTCAGAATCATTTGAGAAAAATTCTAAATTTGTTCCTTTATGTAAGGAATGTGTAGGTGATATGTTTTCTTCTTATGAGAAAAAATATGGTACAAATACAGCGTGTATTTTTATGTGTTACAAACTAGATATCCCATACTACTACTCTCTTTATGATTCTATCATTAAAAATAATAATAACTTTAGCATGGGCTTGTATCTAAGGCAAATAAATGGTAGGCAGTATCAATATCAGGATTTTTCTCAATCAATTTTAAATAATGAAGTTGGAAAATCAAAAAATGATTATGAGAAAGAAAAAGAAATAAAATGGTCTAAACAGGATGCTCAAAATCGAGATTATGCAATTGAAATTATTGGATATGACCCTTTTGAAGATTATCCAGAAGAAGATCGCAAGTTCTTATTCAATCAATTGACTCCATATTTAGATGACGAAGATTCTGCTGAAGATGCTTATAAGTTGTCCCAAATTTTGCAGATTGTTAATAATAATAAGCAAATTCATGTGTGCGATAAAAGAATTGCAAACCTTGACCCAATTAAAGATGCAAATGATATAAAAGCACTAAATACAATAAAAAAGGATTTAGTTGCAAGTAACGATAAAATTGCAAAGGAAAATGAGATTTCGGTAAAGAACCGTTCAAATAAGGATGTTGGTAAATCTACACTTACATACCTTATGCGAGATTTAAGGGAAAAGAATTTTGATAAAGCAGAAGCAGACTATTATGATCAGCTTCGTGGAGAAGGAACACAATGGGCAATATCTGTATCACAAAAGGCTTTATTGGATCACTGTTTATTTGATGAAAATGATAAAAAAGAAGTATATGAAAATCAACTAAAATTAATTGATGATTTATATAAAGAATTAGATGATAAAAAGGAACAGGTACGTCAGTTATTAATTACTGTTGATGCGTTAAATTCGGAACTTTTAAAGATAAAGGACGGTGCTGAAGATGGCGTATTATAAATTAATGTCCGAAAGGAAAAAACGTATCTGTGAATTAGATTCTGAAAGCATTGCGTTTTATCGCAGAAATCCATGTATCGCCTGTGAAGAACTGTTGGGTATAAAGCTCATAGATAGTCAAAAATATATATTGCAAGCCAGTTGGAATAAGCCTCACGTTTTATGGTGTTGTAGCCGTAACTTTGGCAAATCTTTCTTAGGCGCAATATTTATGATTTTGAAGGCAATCTTATATGAGAATCAAGCCATTTATATTGTATCTTCTGTCGGTGATCAGTCAAAAGAAACATTCTCTAAAATTGAAGAAATTGTATTACGGATTGGAAAAACGGCAGCTTCAATTGATTCATTAAAAGATATTGTTGAAAAGGAAACAAAAAAATCTGGAAATAATAAAACAGGTTTTGGTCATGCTCAATCTGGATTTCATGTTGAGTTTTATAATGGTAGTGAAATTTTTACCCTTAACGGAAATCCTGATAATAACAGAAGTAGACGTGCTACTTTAGTTTTCTTTGATGAGGCAGCGTTCTCATCTGATGAATTAATTGCCGTCTGTGAAGCATTTGCTACCCAGAATACAGAATTTAAAACTTCTGTTGCAAAGGATTTTAACCCAGAGACATTAAAAAGAAAATGTCCTACTCAGCTTGTATATGCTTCTTCACAGGACGATATGAGCAAAATCTTCTATCAGCATTATAAGAACTTTACCAAAAAGATGATTGCCGGAGATAGAGATTACATAGTGGTAGATATGATTTGTGATACCGCAATAAAAACTTTTATGGAGGGAAAGCCATATACTGCCCTTCTTACGCAAGATAAAGTTGATGCAGCAATGAAAGCAAATCGTGAAAAGGCTCTTCGTGAATATTACAACCAGCCTACTCGTGATGGCGGTGTAAATCAGATTGTAAAATGGGGAACCATTCGTAGGAATGAATCATTCTATCTTCCACAGCTATGTTATAAACCAAATACAAGAATTGCTTTAGCATTAGATCCTGCTCGTACACTTGATAATTCTATTTTAAGTGCTATGAATATTATCAATGATAAAAATTATGGGTACATGGGCGAAATTGTAAACTGTGTAAACTTTGTAGACCAAACAAGCAAGAAAGGATATAAATTAGATTCTAACAGACAGTTGGAAGAAATCAGAAATTATCTTGACATATATAATGGTATGCACAATGATTATCAGAACATAGATATTCTTTTGATTGATCAAGGTGCAGGTGGAGGCGGAACCTCTACTTATGCAGATGGTTTATTAAATGATTGGGTGGGGCGTGATGGCAGAAAGCACCGTGGGTTAATTGATAAATCGCATGAAATATACAAAGGTTATGAACAGCTTTATCCCAATGCAATAGATAAATTAAGGCTTATTAACCCCAAAAAATATAGGACTCAGATGGTTGATGAATTCATAGAATTAATGAATTTAGGCGTAATTAAATTCCCATATGAGTTTAAGCAGGAATTTATTGCTATGGCCAAAAAAGAGGATGATGATACTGAAACAATTGAAAACTATCAGTTGTCAGATGAAGAAATTCTTACATTAGCCAATATAGATTTGATGAAAAGTGAGATTACTTCTATATACAAGTATGAAAATGCAGAAAAAACCTCAAAAAGTTATGCTTTAGCAAAAGACAAAGAATCAAAAATGCATGATGACCGTTTTTATACTGTCATCATGTTGGCACATTATTTGTATGATTTAAGGCGTGGACAAACTGTTACGACAGATAAACCAAAAGTAAATTACTCTTCTGCTCCAACATTTGCGTCAAGTATAGATTTTTAGAAAGGATGGTGATAAACGAGAATGTCAGAAGAAATGAAATCTGAAACAGATAATATTCAGGAACAATCTAATGAAGATTTTGATGTTATCTTTGTTTCTAAAACAGATGATGGTACAGTAGTTGCTACTACCCCATTATCAATTCGTGACCAGAAACTCCAGCTTGCATTAAGCCAGTATGACCCAGAGAACAAAAAGTATTCTGTATATCTTAATGAAGGTATATCACCATCTAAATCAATATCTGTTGAGGAAATCGAAGAACTTTCCACTAATACACAGAATGATTTGAATAAGGTTTTAAGGATAAATGCCTATAATAGAAAACTCATTAACAAAAATGATATTGTTGGAAAGACGGTAGAATCAATTGATACAAATATCAATACAGAGATTAAACTTACATACGGAAATGTTGATGAAGGAAGAAATAAGAAAAAAAAGTTAGATGAATGTAAACGGTTTATTAAGGGTTTTAATAGTGCTATCAAAGTACAGCAGTTGACCAGAAACGCAATCACCACTTCTTATGTTGAGGGTAACTGGATTTCTTATTTGCGTCACGAGGATAAAGATAATTATACCGTAGATATTTACCCATTGGGTGTTTGTGAAATCACAGAGACAATGATAAACGGAGAGCCTGTAATATGGTTTAATATTAAAGAATTACGCAAAAGACTTCAAAAGGTATATCGGAAAACCAAGAAGAAAAAGCCTTTGATGTTTGAAAATATGGAAGAAGAAGTAAAGAACAGTTATCCAAAAGAAGTCTATGAAGCGTTCATTAATAAAGAGGACTATGCTGTTTTAGACCATAAATACACCGGCATTATCCGTATCAATAATCTTAACCGTAAATATGGTGTTTCTCCTATTTTAAGAGCATATACAGATTTGAGTATGCTTGATACTTTTGCGGATTCAGACAGGATAAATAGTAAGGCAAAAGCCAAAAAGATTATTCATCAGAAAATGCGCAAAGAAACTATGGGACAGGACTACAATAAAGATTTCTTCCCAGAAGTAAGTTATGCACACTCTAACTTTATGGATGCTTTTAAGCAGAATACAGTCGTTGTTACTTCTCCTCCTACCGTTGAGGAGATTTCTTATGTAGAACCAAAAGTGGAGATGACTTCTAAGGACACTTATAATATTTATCGTTCAAAGGTGTTGTCTACTCTTGGAATACAATTTTTGATGGACAGCGGATCACAGTCTGTTTCTACTGCTTCTATTTCTGTGACACAGCTTATGCGTACAATCAACGCAATATCTGAACAATTAGAAGACATTTTGAAGAAGTGGTATCGTCAGATTATTTTGGATAATGGATATCCATTAGATTATACGCCTGATGTAAATGTTATTGATACAGAACAGTTAGAAGCGGAATTAAAACATTCATTGGCTACTCTTCTATTCAGTACAATGAACTGTTCCTATGCTACTGCTTTTGAAATTCTTGGATTGGATATCAATGACGAAGTACAGAAACGTACAATGGAAAATGAGAAAAAATATGATGAAATATTTAAGCCTCATGGAAGTCAGTACACTAATTCTGAGAAACGGAATCCAGAAGATAATAAGGGTGGTCGCCCTGCTGATTCTAACAATAAAGTCAAGCAACAATATGATAAGACCAGACAGGAGGCATTGTAATAGTGGATTATACAGTTAATTGCCCCTGTTGTGGCAAACAAATAAAAATATCTATTGATGGTAGTGGTAATGCTACTGCCTTTTTATTGGATAAAAATAAGATTTCCCAAAATGAATTATTTCAGAAAACGGGAATTGAATTAGGAATCGTTGAAAGCGAGGAATGTGATTAATGGAATTTGAAAAAATATGTTTTTCATCTAAAGCCATTGATATTGCTGAGAACGATTTATATTTGGAGATTACTAACAGGCTTTGCTACTACGATGATAAAAACTTGAATAATGTAATGCTCCCATATAAAGGTTTTGAAGAGTCTGCCTTAGAAAACGCTAAGACTCTTATTAATATGCCAGTGCAAGCAAAGTATAGAAAAATAAATAACATGGATGACCTTGGAAGTCACGAAATGCACGTTCTTCCAAATGGAGAAGTAGAATTTCTCACTGAGAGCATCGGCACACATATTTCTATTGAAATTAAAGATGATACCGTGACCACTGTTTCTGGTGACACTAAAACTCTTCCATGCCTATTTGCTAAATGTCGTATATGGAAAAGAAACTCTAATATGATTGCTGCTGTCAAAAGATTATATGAATCTGATGGTGGCTTAAATTCAAGTTGGGAGATTTCTACTTCTGAATATGAGTATAAAACAGGTGTAAAAATTCTTAAAGATTATGCTTTCTTGGCTAATACTTTCTTGGGTAGCACCACTACCCCTGCTTATAATGGCACATCAAAAGCAATATCACTATCTTCTCTTAGTGAAGATGAATTACTGGTTGCAGAAGCTCTAAGTCTTGATTTATCTGAAAATCAAACAGGAACTTTTGACATAAACAATGAACCCGAAAAGGAGGAAAATAGTTTGAAGAAAGACAAAAATACTGTTTTATCTTCTGACAATAGTGCGGAAGAAGTATCAACAAATACCGAAAACGTATCTGATGCCGCAACTGATACTAATGTTGAAAGCGATACTGCTGAAGCAGAAGTTAAAGAAGATAAAAAGGATGTAACTGATGATAGCGCATCTACTGAAACGTCTGCGCTTACTTCTTATGATTTAAGGGTACGAATTTCAAAAGCATGTAGAGATAAATATGATGACTGGTGTTGGGTCGCATATTTGTTCCCAGAGGAACATGAAGTATGGTGTGAGTACGATGGTGAGTCTGAATTAGATTATCTCAAATTTACATATACAGTTGAAAATGATGTGGTAACTGTATCTGAGCCAGAGAAAGTATCTTTGACTGTATCTGTTAAGGATATTAACACTACTGTTTCTGAATACGAAAAGACGATTGCAGAAAAAGATGATCTGATTGTAAAGGCAAGTTCTGAAATCACTTCTCTTAAATCTGAGAACACTGAACTGTCTCAGTACAAAGAAAAATTCACACAGATGGAACAGGAAAAAGTGGCTGCTGAATTGGCGCAGAAGAAGGAAGATTTGATTGCTTCTGTTGTTAAGTCTGGTCAGATTACAAGAGAAGAAATTGAAAAATCAGAAGAGTTTTCTGGATATGTTGAAAATCTGGATAAGAAATCTCTTATGGCTATTGTCGGTGAGAGATTGTCTGCATCCGTAGATAAGAAAAATGAAACAGAGGTCGAAACTTCTGAAACAAAAAATGATGTTCATGTAGCTTCAAATTTAAACACCGAAGATGAAGTCGTGGACGGTGCATCTATTATGAGAAACTTTTTAAGGAAATAAGGAGGATATTTTATATGCTTAGAGAATTACAGGTAACTAAAGACAAGCCAGCGAATTCTATGTATAAGGCTGGTGAAGAGAAAATTGTAACTGGTATGGCGGTTGTTAAGAATGAGACGAACAAGACTTTTGAGTTTGCATCTGCCGCTACTGCAACAGATGTATTTTTCGTAGATAAGGAACGTGTTCCTAGTGGTATTAATGCCGCAAGAGGTGATATGTCCGATTATGATGAGGATTTTGTAACACTTAAGGGAAATGAATTTGGGAAGCTAATTGCTTATTATCCTGGGGAAAGATTTGCAACTGACCAGTATACCGAAACTGGACTTACAGAAGGTGTTCGTGTTGCAGCAGGAACCGATGGTAAATTGGCTAAAGCAACGGCGGCATCCAGATATGTGTTTAAGGGTTTCTGGACTGATAATGGTCACAAGCTGGCTGTAATCGAGGTTTCTGATACAGCAGTTGCTAATTCTTAATAATAAACAGAAGATTTGAAAGGAGAACATATATATGTCTTTAAAAATTGAAGTTGCTGAACTTATGGAAAAGCCAGGCGTTATGTATGACGTTGCTGAAAAAGTAGAATATAAGAGAAATCTTAGTACAGAGGAAAAGGAAATTTATGAAATTTCTGATGCATGGTGCAAAGAAATCGGAAAAACGGGCTGCGATGAGAAAAAAGAAATCGCAGCCTTTGTTAATAAGGTAGTTAATGAGGAGATTTACAATGCTCCTGACGAACTGCTTGATTCCATGTTTGACAGGGGTTCTATCGGAGAGTTTGATGATGAGGAATTCACCAAGACTCCAAAGAATACACTTGAAGCGCACGAAGCCGCAAAGGGCGGTACTGTAGATAGAAGTTACATTGACTTCACAGCAGTTAATCCTATTGTGAGAAACCGTCAGATTGAAACAGACCTTTCCTATGTGGATCTGAGAAAGAACGGATTTAAGTCTGTTGCCACTCTTACCACTTATGCAAAGGAAGCATTGCAGAACGCACTCTTCTATGATGTATTTTCTATGATTGACAATGCAATTGTAGGTGGTGAGCAGTTAGTAACAGCCGGTGGTAAGGTTCCTACTCAGACTGCCATGGATGCATTTAATTTGTATTTGCTTGATAGAGATCCTGCTGCTGTAGCTGTTTGTCTTAGCAAATATGCACAGGCTCTTGGTAGAATGGATGGTCGTACGCAGTATATGAGCAATGATATGAAGGATAGATTTAACCGTTATGGTCTTGTAGACTTCATTGATGGCGTTCGTATTGCTTCCATCTCTGGTGCAAAGAAAACTGGCAAGGGTCAGCTTATGTTACCTGACCTTCGTATCTTCGGTGTGGCTGGTAAAATTGGCGGTCTGGATATGAAAGGTGAACTTCATACATATGAAGATTTAGACAACTCTAATGAGAAGGTTATCATCAGAGTTAAGGACTTTACTTATTCTGTTGGTATTACCAATATCGAAAATTGTAACAAGATGGTTCTTACTAATTAATCCTTTTGGATATTAGAAAAGACACTGTCTATTTTTATGCTTAAAATCAGGAAGATAGTGTCGCTCACGAAAAGCAGATACCCACTGCCCTCTTCCTGATTTTATATAAATGGGATACCGTGGGTTGGTTTTGGGCATATGTCCAACTCGCACTAATTATAAAGGAGGTATCGGAAATATGTCTAAAATTGATACACAGAATATCAATGTTTTGAATTATAACGAAAATGAAGTATTTGTAGACAGTTCAAAAGAACACTATAAATTCAACGCTTCTAGGGACGGTAAAACACCATCTGTGATCCCTATTAGTTTAAGCGAATTGCAGAATATTTGTAGTAATACAGATATTATTGTGACTGGATGGCTAACTTTTGATGAAGATGTAAAAGAAGAAGTATTTAAGGAACTTCGTATTGCAAATTGGCAGGATATTCTTTCTAATGAAGATATTGCTGATATTTTGACAAATCCTACTATGGAAGGATTACAGAAAATTATAAATATTGAAAATCAGACTTATTTTGATAGAGTCCGTATTATAATGTTCAAACTGATGAAACAAGGTGTTGACATTACTACTAAAGTAAGCAGAATTGTTGAACAGAGATATGATGAGCTTCGCAATAGACAGCGTAAGAGTTCTATTGTTCTTACCAAGAAAGATACTAATAAGGCTTATGCTACACCTGATGAGGTCAAGGAACTGTCTGCTCAGAATGCAGCTTTGCAGAATCAGTTGGATGAAATGAAAAAGATGATGGAACAGATGATGTCCATGCAGAATACTTCTACTTCAATCACATCTGAAAATACGATTAAGGAAGACGCTGTTGCCGATTCTACACCCCCAAAGAAAAAAAGCTGGAAGACCTAAAAAGTCTACGACTTAGAGGAGGTATTGTAATTGGGACAGACAACTTCTTTTGAAAAAGTAATATCAAGATTACTTAGAAAAATTGAAAAAGATAAAGATTTCTTTTCATATTATAATGTGTCTGTTTCAGAAGTACAATCTCTTGTAATGGAACAGGCAACAGGTTATTTATATGATGCAATTGATTTATTGGTTTCTAAATGTGAGCCAGATGTTGATTTTTATAATTATGATGATGAGTTAGAAATGTTTCGTTTCGAGTTGACGCAACGGGAAATTGGATTGTTGGCTTCGCTTATGTATGAAGTGTATTTTGAAAGAGATGAAGCACTTTTGAAAGCATTTAAAATTCGTATGACTCCATCTGATCTTAACCAATTCTCTCCTGCTAATGAACGTGCCTCATTTGAAAATATGTTGGCGAGAATTAAAGCAGAAAACAGAAACGATATATCAAGATATATTTCTACAGATAGAAAAACTGGTAAGCGGAAAACAATCAATTACAGCCAATACGATGACTAAGGAGGTAACTGGATATGGATATTAGTTACTTCCAAAAAATCAATAATACATATAAATCAAAAAGCAGACAAGAAACTGATTTGTATTTATTAAACCGTCATGTAGATGAGTGTTTTGATGATACGATTGATTATCATGTTGTAAAAAGAAATGGTGAACCATTTGAACTATTGATTATTAAAGATACAGATAATAATACATTTAAGAAAAAGATAAAATCAAGACCTTCTGAGCCGTTTAATCTTGGCGATTATATTGAGTGGAATAATCAGATATGGCTTGTTACTTTGGTTGATACTGATGATAAAACATATCATTCTGGTTATATGTATCTTTGCACTGTTCCTCTCAGATGGCAGAATTTAGATGGTAAAATTATTGAACGCTACGTTTATGCAGAAGATTTTACAAAATATTCAAATGGCGTTACAGGAAACAACACTATTACTGTTGGAGATAACCAATATGGATTAACTATTCCTGTAGATGATGAAACCAAAAAACTAAAACGTGATATGCGTTTCCCTATGGACTTTGATGATAGTGAACAACCAGATATTTATAAACTCACTAATAGAAAAGTTAAACTGAGTGATAATCAATATTTTGGTCGTGGTGGCACGATGATTGTAACTATGTCATTTGATGCATTTAATCCAAACGATGATAAAAAAGTTACTATGGAGAATGGACAAGAAGTATGGATTTGCAATTATAATAATTCTCACACTCCTCTCCCACCAACTCCATCAGAACCCAATGAAACGACAGATTTAAGGTGTGTGATCACTGGAAATATCAACTTGAAGAATGGGTACAGTCGTACATATACTGTTACTTTTACAGATGAAGATGGAAATGATGTTGACTGGCAGAATGTTGATTATAAATGGAAAGTAGTTTCTGATTTTGATGTTAAACAGACTGCTACAGATAATAAAATAACCGTTTCCATTAATGACGAGAACCTTATTGGGGGTTCTTTTTTTGTATCTGTCTGTACTGGCGAAACTGTACTATCAGAAATTAAAGTAAATATAGTCGAATAGCGGAGGTGATTAAAAATAGCGAACAGCACAAGTATTTCTGAGTTTAAAAAAAATGTCATGAATGCGATAACACATGACGATACAATTTTTTATGCTTTTGATGCAAAGGAATGTGAAAATGGAGGGGATTTAGAAAATACACATATTTTTACTTTTAACAAGGTTCCGGATACTGTCATAAACGTAGCAACATATATGACAATTATGGTACACACTCAGAGAAAAAATAACTGGGACACAAATGCGTATTTTATTAACCCTTCTCTTGAGTTTTGGATTTATTGCCATTATGGACATATGAAAATGGATAGAAAAATCACCAAAGATAATCGTTGTGACTATATTTCTATGTTGATTGATGAAATGTTTAATGGTTCTACAGAGTATGGTGGTATTGGTACATTGAAATTAACGCTAAATACTGAGGGAACTTACAATAAAGATTATTTATATCGACGTTTACTTTTTGAAACAATTGATGTAAATGACTCTTTTTGTAATTAATACAATATGGCAGTGATTACTAAAAATGATGAATTACAAATATATCGGGGAGAGGATTTTATCGTTAATGATAAAATACGAATCCATCAACCTACGCTTGGAGAAATATGTAATTTCGGAGAACAGAAATATTTTTCTTTTGTTTATAGTATTACAGCAACTCCTACTGATTTAAAATATCAATTGTCGTTGGCTGATATCGATTGGAATAGTATATCTGATTATGAATTATTTTTAATAAGGTGTGGCACATTTGAAAATAATGAGTCAAAAATATTATTAGGGGATTTAGATCTTACTCTATTTAAGATTTTAAAAAAAGAAAATGATGAAATTGTTTTATATGACCAGAAAAACGATATATTAATTGATCGTTCTATATTTGAAATAGTAATCAATTACGTTCGTAAAATGCATAATTTGACACCAAATATTGAACATGCAATGAATGAGACAACAAAAATTGTTCTTATAGATGAAGCAAAAGAACAATATGAGATGAGTAAAAACGAAAAATATCAATCACATTTATTACCACTAATTTCTACGATGACAAATATGTCTGGGTTTAAATATAATTGGTCAAATGTTTGGGACATGAAAATCAATGCGTTTATGGATGCGGTTCAAAGAATACAGCATGTAGAAAATGCAAAATTATTATTATCAAGTGGTTATTCTGGATTTGGTATTGATTTGAAAAAAATAAATAAAAAAGAACTGAATTATTTTTGTAGATCTGATGAAAGTTAGGTCTATTTTTTATGCAAAAAAAACAACAAAAAACTTTATTTACAGGAGGAATAAAAATGAGTTTTTCACTAAATAATTTTTTGATCGATAGAGTGAGACGTGGGACTATGTTTAGTGACACTACTGGAGAAGCTCTCTGGTCAATCACACAGATTAAAGATGCATCTCTTAACATGAGTAGTGAAACCGCTGATGCTACTGATGCAATTGGAAACGTTATCACGCAGTTTGACCGTTCTAAAAATGCTGAGTTTTCTGCAACCAATGCGTTATGGGATTTCGGATTATCTGCCGCTCAGTTTGGTCACGAAAAGAAAGTTGCATCTTCTACAGAAAAGATTCGTACTCCTATGTATGAACAGTTAGTAGTTAACGGTGGAAAGATAGTATTATCACAAGTACCGGCTGGAACAACCGGTGCAGAAATTAAGTATATTTACGCACTGAATAATGACAGTACGCTTGGAACCAAATATACTCTTGGAACTTCTGTATCTGCTACAGAATTTACTCTTGATGCAGCTACAAAGACAATTACTGTACCGACTGGGGTTACAGGTAATATTGCTGTATTCTACGATTATGATGCTGAAGAAGCTGTAATGCTTCAGAATAACGCATCTGAGTTCCCAAAAGCAGGTAAGTTCATGCTTGAGGTTATTGGTAAGGATACATGTGATAAGACAGCTACATACGTTGCTTATCTTGTATTCCCAAATGCAAAACTGAAAACGGATATGGAACTTGGTTTCAATACTGATAGCGGACATCCATTCTCTATGCAGATGATGCAGGATTATTGTGATTTAGAAAAGAGACTCTTTAATATTTACATTGCAAAATAATACAAGTATAAAAACAGTGTCAGGAAATTATCCTGGCACTTGTTATATGGAGGTAACATATGAATAATTCTGATATGGCCACATGTATAATTTGTGGTAAAAAATATAAAGCTTGTTTATCTTGCAAGGATCAGGATGTAATTAAACCTTGGAGAAATATTACAGATAGTGTGGAACATTATAAAATTTTCTTAGTCATAAGTCAATATAATAATGGATATCTCAAAAAGGACGAAGCTAAAAAACAGCTTGAAAATATTAAATTTAACACAGAAGAATTAAAAGTATCAGTGCAAGATAAAATCAAAGAAATTATGTCTGTAACAGAGGCATCAAAAAAGACAACATTAGTTAAAAATAATACAACAAAATAATGTGAATAGTAATTTTAAGAATATAATAGGCATTCTACTATTCGCGTTTAGTAGAATGCCTATTTTTTACGATTCTATATAAAGGAGGCAATAATATATTTGATTACAGTAAGTGATGTTACGGGTGAAAGATATGAACCTGAAAACTCTGTTTATTTTAAAAACGCAAAACAAAGCGCAAGTTATGTCTTATGGGGAGCAAAATTATTAGATGTATTTCCTACCAGTGACAAAGTTTTTGTGTTTGTATTTTCAAAATCAGATCACGAAAAATATAAAATGAAATGGAATAATCACGAGGAGTAATATGAGTATTTACTTAGATCATGCGAGTACAACCCCGTTATCTAATTCAATGAAAAAATATTTGATTTCTTTACTTGATGTATATGGAAATCCAAGTTCTATGCATTCAATGGGATCAGGGGTAAAAAGAATTATTTTAGAATCACGTAGAAACATTGCAAATTTTATCAATGCTGAAGTTGATAATATTTATTTTACATGTAGCGGTTCTGCTAGTAATACATTAGGTATTAAAGGATTTATTGACAAAAATAATTATAAGGTTTTTTATTCTCCAATCGCACATAAATCAATATTAAATATCATGGAAAATATCAATGCTTCCCCACTAAATGTAGATGAATTTGGTTATATTAATTTAGATGACATGGAACGGGCAATTATGGGGCGTAAACCTTTTGTGATAATTGATTATGCTAATTCTGAAATCGGAACAATCCAAGAGGTTAAAAATATAATTGATATTGTACATTTTTATAAGGGAATTGTCTACCTTGATTGTACTGGAAGTGTTCCCACCTTATCTTTAGATGTTAAATCTTTAGATGTAGATATATGTGGTTTTTCCGCTCACAAACTTGGTGGCTTAAAAGGATGTGGGGTTTTATATAAAAAGAAAGAAATAGAACTTGAGCCATTAACATATGGAACTCAGGAAAAAGGATTAGTAGGTGGTACTGAAAACGTATTAGGGATTGCTTCGTTAGGCAAGGCAATTGAAGACTATGATTATTCTTCTATTTCTTCTGCCAATAGAGATTATGTGCACAACTATATTATAGAAAACATCCCAGACAGCTATTTAATCGGAGCAACTATCGAATCAGGAAATCGACTGCCACACAATCTGTATATATGCTTCAAAGGCATTGAAGGCGAGTCTCTTATGGTTATGCTAGATATGTATGGAATATGTGTATCAGTTGGTAGTGCATGTTCTAGTGGGGAATTAACCCCCAGCCCAACTCTAGTTGCTATTGGTATGGATGTGAAAGATATTCATAGCTGTATAAGGCTTACTTTTAGTGGCAAAGAAACTGAGCAGGAATTAGTTTATGTCTGCGAAAATTTAAAAAAAGGTGTACAAACTCTCAGAGAGATAAAAAATGAATTATAAATCTTTTAGGAGGATTTAACATATGAGTGAAGTATTAAAAGGGATTGATTGGAATCAGGTGATTTATACAATATGGACAGTTGTATTACTGCCAGTAGTTACATATATTGGAACTGAAATTAATGCGTATGCAAAAGCGAAACGAATTGATAAGTATACTAACATTCTTTATCGAAATGTTTTAGATGCAGTTAAGGATGTATATGAAACGGTAGTTAAGGATATTAAAGGAAAGCCCGATCTTTGGACAGAGGATAAACAAAATGAAGTTAGAGAGCTTGCCAAGACTAAAGCAATTGCTGCACTAACAACTTCTGCTTACCAGGCCCTAAAGATTGCTAACGAAGATTTTGATGAATATCTTGACAGCTTAATCGGCACAGCTTTGTATGATATGAAGAATATGAATATAACTTTAGAATACGAGGAATGATGCAAAAATGGAATCAATAAACGCATTAACTGCTATTGACTACTCTTCTCTTTTTATTGCATCTTTTTCTGTCCTTATTGGAATAAAAGCTATTGTCTCGTTATTTGAATGGTTGTTTGACAAATTGGGAATAGAAACAAAATGGATGCGTCAAAAACGAGAAGAGCATAATTTATTGATACAAACATCCAAAGGGCTAATTGAGTTACAAAAAAAACATGAAGAAGATATAATAAAATCTGTTAAAAACAATGCTGAAATTCGTAAAGATATCAAAAACCTTACGGATATGTTTGTACAAAAAGAAATTGATGATATGAGATGGGAAATTATAAATTTTGCTACTGATTTATCAAGCGGAAAAACATATAATAGAGAGTCATTTGATCATATCTTAAGAATGTATCAAAAATATGAAGATATTCTTAACAAGAAACATATGGAAAATGGGTTGGTAACAGAGAGTATTGGATATATAAATGAAATGTATCGAGAAAATTTAAAACATGGAGTTGTACAATAAATATGGATGTTGAATTATATTGTTGTTATTCTCTCCCACTTCGTAACTTTCTTTATGAAAATGGATTGAGATATAAATTAGCAGCATTAAATCCAAATTCACAGAAATTGTTTTGGGTTTATGTAAAAGATAAAAAATTAAATAACTTATTAGATAGGTGGTCTGCAAATAAGTAGATCACCTTTTCTAATGGAGAAATATATTATGTAGAAATATTGGAGGTACTTTATGGGATTGATAAGTAATACGGCAGAAATCGTTGCTCATGGCACTAATATAAAATACTATCGAGAAAAAGGGTATTATATTCCAACAGTTAAACACAAATGGGGAAACACTGTTAAAAAAGGCACTAAAATTATTGTTAATGTTAAGGATTTATCACCAAATAGCACCGCAAAAGTTACGTTAGAGTGTGATTTTTGTAAAAAACGATTTGAAGCCCCTTATCATCGTTATACTAATTATAATTATAATGGTTTATGTTATTGCAATGCTTGTAGTAAAAAAGTATTTTGTGGTGGAGAAAAAAATTATTGTTGGAATAAAAACAAAACTGATGAAGAGAGAGAAATTTCAAGAAATTACAGAGAATATACTGATTTTATAAAAAAAGTATTAAATAGAGACAAATTTACGTGTTTATGTTGTGGCAAAACACATGAAAATTTAGAAGTTCATCATTTAAATGGATATAACTGGTACAAAAAAGGAAGAACAGATGAAACTAATGCTGTAACATTATGTCATAATTGCCATTATAATTTTCATAGTATATATGGCAGAGGCAATAATACAAAAGAGGAATTTGAAAAATGGTTGGGATTATCAGTTAAACATTTAGAAAAATATCATGGAGATTTACCAACAACAAGATTGGTGTATTGCATAGAAAACAAGCAAATATATAATAGTTCATATGATGCAGCGTTACAACATAATGTTAGTCAAAGCAGTATATATAATATATGCTCACAATTAGAATATACTGCCAAAAATGGTAAGAGTGAATTTCTTCTTAAATCCGTAAAGGGAAAACATTTTTTATGGTATGATGATTATATTAAAATGTCAAGTGAGGATGTTGAAGCATATTTGTATAAATGCAAAAATTCCCATAAAAGAAAAGTAATCTGTTTGACAACTAATAAAATTTTTGATTCTTTAAAGAAAGCAGCTAACTTTTATAATATTTCAAGTTCTTCTGACATTTTATATTGTTGTAAGGGAAAAACTAAAAGTTCTGGCAAATTAAAAGATGGCACAAAATTAAAATGGATGTTTTACGAAGACTATGAAACGATTTTACGTGATAATAAATTAGAAAATGGCGAAGTGGAAATTTCTATGGAACTCATCAACGATTCGTACAAAGAAAAATTAAAGAATGGATTTTAACATAAAAGAGTAATTTCATTTGAGATTACTCTTTTATAAAATGCTTTTACTTATTTTAAGTTCAGCCAATAAGTAAGGGCATTTTAAATATGAGGGGTGAAAGGCTGAACTAGCCTCTCACTGCCCTAGAAAGGAATGATTATATAGATACTATATTTTGCAGCTTAGATCAAAGTACTAAATTAACAGGCTGGTGCATATGGAAAAATGGTAAATATATGACAAGCGGTATAATTGATTTTTCAAAAGTTAAAGATTTGGAGATCAGATTTGATAATATGTCAAGAAGCATTACATCGCTTTTAAATAAGTATAATCCTATTGTTGTTTATATAGAGGATACAGCACTTCAGAGGAATGCTAAGACATTAAAAGAATTGTCTCAGTTACAAGGTGTCATTATGGGTTATTGTAAAGCCAAAGACATTGATATACAAATAATTGCTCCAAGTCGGTGGCGAAAACTATTAGGATTTAAACAAGGGGCTGGTATTAAACGCCAAGATTTAAAACATCAATGTTTTGAATGGGTTAAGGAAAATCTAAATCTGGAACGTTCAGAAGATGAAGTCGAAGCAATTGGTATTGGAGCGGCTGTATTGAGACAATTTTAGCATGTGATATTTATCATAAATTATCAAAATTTATCGAAAATTTATCTTGAAGTTATATTTTTATCCTTTACTATTCTATCAATTAATGATATCTTTATAATATTATTTTAAATTAATTTTTCACAGTGTAATAAGGAGGTCATTAATATGGCAAGAAAGAAAAAAGTAGAAGAAAAAAATTATGACGAATTAATCAAAGCATCCGAAGAGCATATTGCAACGCTTATGGCAGATCTTAAGGAAGAACGAGTAAATTTAAAGAAACTAAAGAAAGATAAGGTTGTATATGATCAAATGATTGAAGACCAGAAGAAGGAAAACGAAATACGAGAAATTTCTGCACTAATAGCCGAATCAGGAAAAACACTTGATGAAATCAAAAAGCTACTAATTAAATAAACTAAATTCATTATAAGGTCTGTACCATACAGACCTTATTTAATATTTATTTAAAGGAGAAATAAAATGACCAAATCAAATATTACTGTAAAAAATATTTCAACAATCACAATTGATGAAAGAGTTAATGTTATAAATACAATTGTAAATTCGTATTTTCAAACAAACGATGACGGAGAAATCGAATACACCCCTTATTTTTCCGAGGTAGGAAAAGTTATTGCCATTTCTAAATATCTTATTGAAGGCGTTTCTTTTAATAAAGATGAAAGTATATATAGCGCTGTAATAAATGACCATGAAACAAAGACATTGGTTAATAATGTAATTTCAACTAATAAATTTAAAAGTATCATGAATACAGTACATGATATTGTTGAATTTAAAAAGGCAGAAATTATCGCGCACATTCAAAATGAAGTTGACTCTGTGGTTTCTTGTAAAATATTAGAGCTTGTTGAAAAGGAGACAGAAAAGACAGAACTTGAAACTGAAACTTTAAATAATTTTAATATATGGATTGATGAACAACGAGAATTAAATGCTCTAATAACACCAGAAATGCAGCGTAATTTTGCTGAGAATTTTAATCCTGATTCTTTAGCTGATTCTGTAATCAAAAAATATTCAGAGAGCGATATTTATAAAAGAAACAAAGAATTGTTAGATGTAACTCATCAGCTCAAAGAAAAAGATAATAAAATTATTGAACTGGAAAACAAATTAAAGAGCAAATAAAAAATACTATAGAAAAATGGAAATAATACCACTTTCTTCTTGTGATTCCACTACTTACCTGTAGAATATAACATCATCATATGATAGTATTCTTTCAGAAACGGGCAAGGAGGTGTTGTGAGTGGATAATTATTTTTTCAAACTGGTTTGTGTTGACGATAATCCTATCGGATATAGTGTACTTGAAGATGTAAATATTGAAAATTTAGAAAAAGTTCATGAATATGTACAAGAACATATCCAAAAGCACGCACCAGAATATTCAAAATGGATGTTGATACCTATGAAAAAATCAACGGTTTCATAAAATCAAAAGGACTTGTCGAAAAAGATAAGTCCTTTTTGACTTTGAAATGTAGTTTTTAATGTAAGATGTATTAATGTAATAGGAGGTCAATATTACGAAATTAAGCCAGATACATAAAGATTGTCAAAGAAAATTAGCAAACGCTATGAATAACACAGGTCGAGATTCTAATGAAATTTTAGCAGAATCATATGACCAATATTATTCTATAGGAAATCCCAAAAGACAACGAACGGGAACCCTTAAGGGAGCTTCCAAAATTGAGTTGAGCATCGGAGGCGATTCTGCTCATATTACTGCCGGCTATGATGGTACACAAATCTCGTATCCTCCAGGAGATGGAACATTTAGTGGACAAGAAGTATTTGAAGCCACTGCAACTGGAACATACGGAGTTTTAGGAAATCCAGAATACGATGAAAAAGCTCTAAAGAAAATTGTAAATATGGCAAAAGAGAATTTTCGTTCACAATTTGGTTAAATATTGAAATTATATAGAGAGGGAATACCCTCTCTTTTTTTTATTGAAAAAGCGAGGTGAATGTTTTGGCAGATTATAATGTTAACATACACGCCAAACTACTAGGTTTTGAAAAATTAACACAAATAGAAAATAAAATCAATAGTCTTAATAATAAAACAATTAAGATAAAATTTGATGACAAAGGTTTTAGGAATCTTAATGTTGATAATATAGGAAGACAAATACAAAACGCCGCCAATAATTCTATAAGGTCTTCAACAAAACAAGCCGAAATGTATTCAAAAATAATTTCTAATGCTCAACATAAAATTTTAAATGGGGCTTATGACGCAAAATCATCTGTCATGAAAAATAAGCTTTCTGGATATAGTGGACAGGATTCTGATTTAGTAAAAGCCGCCAGAAAAGAAGCTGAAGCATACAATTCTACACTCAGTAAGATAAAAGCACATTTTGATTCTAACAATTCATTTAAACTTGATAATAAAGAGTTTGTAAATTCTTTTAATGATATGACGCTGGCCGCAGAAAGATTTGATAATATAATGACACAAATCCGTAACACAGGGTCAAAAACACTTGATATCGGAGTGGCAGAACGTTCGGCAAATGCAGTAAAGAAATATTATGAAGATAATTCTAAAGCTGTTAAAAAATACGGAATAGAATTAAAAGATTTAGAAAATCGATATAGACAAGCTACAACTGTTGCCGATAAAGCTAAACTTGACAATGAATTCAAAAACTTAAAATCTACTATTTCTTCCCAGGGATTGAATGGGAAAAGTTTTTTTGCAGAAATGAATCGTGGATTTAAACAGATTGGGCAATTTGCACTTACTTATGGGGCTATCCAGAGAATACCCTATGTATTGAAACAAATGGCAAATGAAGTGTTAAGTGTTGATACTGCTATGACCAATTTGTATAAGGTTACAGATGAAACCACATCTAAATATAATGATTTTCTGAATAATGCCGGAAATATCTCTAAGTCAATCGGACGAGACATGTCATCATATATAACGCAAACTAGCGAATGGGCAAAACTTGGCTACACTATGGAGCAAAGTGCAAGACTTTCCAAAATAAGCTCTATTTATTCTAATGTTGGCGAAGTCGATGACAAAACCGCTGTAAGTGACTTAGTAACTGTCATGAAAGCTTATGACATTAGTTATGATAATGCTTTGTCTATTGTAGATAAATATAATAAACTTGGAAATGAATTTGCGACATCAGCTAAAGATTTGGGCGAAGGAATGTCACATGCTGCATCCATGCTATCTTTAGGTGGAACTGATTTAAACAAGGCGTTAGCTTTATTAACGGGCGGATCAGAAATCACACAATCTGCTGGAGAACTTGGTAATGCTTTAAAAATTGGACAGATGCGCATTCAAGGTATGAAGGGCGATCTGGAAGCTCTAGGCGAAGAATCGGACGGCTTAGAATCTGTCAGCAAAATTCAAACGCACATTTTAAATCTCACAAAGGGTCAAGTCAACATAATGGATTCTGCTGATTCAACTAAGTTTAGAGATTACTATGATATATTAGAAGACGTTTCAAAAGTATATGACAATTTGGAACAAACAGAACAAGCTGATTTGCTTGAAACCATGTTCGGTAAAAACAGAGGTAATCAAGGTGCCGCTATTTTACAGGCTTTTAAATCCGGACAAATACAAAAAGCTTATGAAGCGACTTTAAATGCTGAAGGTTCAGCTCAAAAGGAACAAGACCGATGGATGCAAAGTATGGAAGCAAAAATCCAGCAGTTCCGCAGTCAGTTCCAAGAATTTTCAAATGTTGCATTTAATTCTGACTTCTTAAAAGGTGCGATTGATACAGGATCAGAATTTTTAAATGTATTAACAAAAATTATAGATGTCGGAGGCGCATTACCTACACTATTCGCCACTATTGGCGGTATTAAATTATTCAGGAACCTAGATTTGTTTTATTAAACTGGTCTAATCTACACAAAAGGAAATGACAAATATGGTATCATGTACAATTGTGTGGTGTCATGTTCTAAAACTGGAGGAGTAACTTGACTGGGAAGCCTAATGCTCATTAAGCTACAACGTAATCTGAAAATGGTAAGCGTGATATGCAGCGAAAGCAGAAAAAATTAATGAGATGGTATAAGGTGAAATAAAAGGCATCGGGACGATGCTCCTAAGTACCTAGAATAAGGGCAAAGGTTGTATGTTGTTATTGCAACCGATTAACTAATCAGCAGCACACCAATATATCATTATGATATAGGGGGATGTTCAGAGACTACCGATCCTCTGAGTAAATACAGACCTTATTGTATTTGCTTATAATGTATAGTCCAAGGTAAAATAACAAAATGGTGGTAATCCACTAGGATTCGCAATCCTTAATGTTGGAACGGTCTTCTATCTCGTGCGATGATAGGACGGCTATGTTAAGAGTCGTTAACCAATATAATCTTCGGATCGCTTTTTAAGAAGTGTGTCCTTAATGCTGTTTGGTCTTGACAGGGGTATTTAATTAATCCGATTGCATTTATTTATTTTGATTTTATAGAAATATAGTGAACTCTATTGTATAATACTCAATAGTATTTGTACTAAGGAGGAAGCTATTTTGGATGAATATTTAATTTTTCTTGACGAAACAAAACCTGTAAAAAATCAAAATCCATATTTTTGCATGTCAGGAATAATAATTTCAAAAGATGAATATGTAACAAAAGCAATACCTGATATTGTTACTTTAAAAAGAAAATATTTTCAGTCTACAGATATTATTTTTCATTTTACTGATATGAAAAAAAGTAAAAATAAATTTAAAATATTTCAAGAAGATAGTGAATTACGTGTAAGCTTTTGGATAGAATATGAAAACATATTAAAAACTCTTAATTTTACATCCATAGGTGTATATTTTGAGCAATCAATCATGACTTCATTGTATTTAAAAACTTCATACAATAGTTATGATATTGCTTTTATTTCTCTGTTGGATAATATTGTTCATTTTTTACGTAATAAAAACGCAATTGGGCAAATTTGTATAGAATCAAGAACCTTAAAAGAAAATTCATATTTGCAAAATTCCTACTATGACTATATAACAAGAGGATCTTTATATAATTCTTCAACAATCATTCAACAACATTTATCTTCGTTAGGATTCATATATAAGGAAGATAACTGTATTGGACTTCAAATTTCAGACATGTCACCGTCTTTATTGATTCGAAAAATCAAGTTTAATAAAGGCTTTTTTGGACTTGGAGATATATTTTATCAAAAATTATATCATGCAAGAGACGATCTTGAAAAAATAATCGGTTTTAAAGATATTTTATAAATGTTGAATTATTGGCAAGAATATGTTATAATCTCTTTATCATCAATAAAGGTGTAACCTTGAAGTGATGATATTCGTTTGGTAAAGGTGTAACCTTGAAACATACGAAAGGATAAAGGAGATTTAGTAGATGATTGGTGTAACCATGAATCTACACATGAGTTCTAGAAAACTGTCATGCTATTAAGTATGGCAGTTTTCTAGTTTTATAAAGAAAAATCAAATATATGGTTCAGAGAAAACAAAAGAAGAAAGAGCAATCAGAGAAATTCGCCACTCTCCTGCCCTTTTATTATGTCTAAATAATCAATTTCTATAGAACGAATCACAACACTATGGTATAATATTTTTAACATGTTTACTAAGGAGGAGTTGTGATGAAGAAAAAATTATGTAACCTGTTAATTGTGATGATTATGGCAACACTTTTCCCTCTGCAAGTATTTGCAGAAGATGTTTGTAATCATAATTGGAGTGATTGGATTGTATATAGAGAATCTGATTGCGGAACTGATGGCAGCGAATATAGATATTGTTACTTATGTAATAAAGAAGAGGAACAGAAGATTTCTGCCACTGGCAAACATAATTGGGATTTATGGGAACAGACAAAATCTGCAACAATTAATGCTACAGGATTAAAAGAGCGGGAATGCTGGATGTGTGGAGCTACACAAACAAGTGTTGTTCCTAAATTAAAACCATACATAAAATTATCTAAAAAAACAATTAAATTAGCTGTATCTAAAACCTATAAATTAAAGACATCATACGCAAAAGGGGATTCCGTTAAGAAATATAAGTCCAATAATAAAAAAGTGGCAACCGTCACAGCTAATGGCAAAATTAAGGCTAAGAAAAAAGGTACTGCCAAGATAACAGTCCTGCTGAAATCTGGTAAAAAAGCAACTTGTACTGTTAAAGTTTCGGCTAAAAAGAAATCAAGTAGTAATAAAGTAGGGAAAACTGTTTATTGGGTTCCTAGTGGTGAAGTATATCATAGCACAAAGAATTGTCCTACATTGAGCCGTTCACGTACAATTTATAAAGGCTCAAAATCAAGTTGCCCAAAATCGCGTCCGTGTAAAGTGTGCTATTAATATAATATGTAATTAAAAATCAACTGTCCAAACTTTTACACACCCATTATGATATCATTACCTTATCAAAGAACATTAAAGATATCCAGGAGGGTGTACATTATGGGACAGGTAACATTTAAGAAAGATACATGGAGATTTTTAATCATCGACAAATCAGGATTATATGCTCAAATCCATGATGAGGTATATGGGAATAATGCGGAAACTCTGAGGGAATTGAAAGAGATTTATTCTGATAAAGGTAAGTATCAGTGTATGGTTCTGGATGCGTAGATGAATAGTATAAAATTGAATATGGATGATAATACCCATGCCGTTGTGTGACATGGGTATTTGTTTGGGTGATTACTCTCCTACTCTCCTGATGAATCAAGCAAATGGCAAAAGATGGTGTTGATTATCTTTCAGATACAATGGTTAGCTTATCTGATATACTTATGGATGTGTGTTTTGGTTTATTAGAATATACCTTGTACACGATATATCCTGACACAAACCAAGGAACTTGTCCAATAAGAGCCATAAAGATGTCAAAGACTTTATCCACAGTCTTCCTCCCTTCTGTAAGAGAATAAAATAATTTGGAAAATACTGTGGGAAATCCACTATGAAGTTTTTGATTTTCCAAGAGGTGATTCACCGTACCTTCTTACATTTTGTACGGCTACAATTAATAGTTACTATGTAAGAGTGCAACAGTCGCAGTTGCACAATGCGACTTCTTACGAAATTAATTTTATCACTTCTTGGAATATAATAATAGTCTAAACATTTGTTTGAAATTTTGATAGAATCGAAATCACCTACCAGTCTGTGAATAAGAAATTGGTGGATAGAGTCAAGAAATGGGTAGGGATGAAATAATTTGTATTAAAGGAGTAAAAAATCTAATGGGCATAGAATTATCAAGAAACGCACTATAGATACGTTTGCTGCAAGGGATTTGAGTGTGCCGGATGACAAGAATCTACAAGATAGTATTGGTGAGTATTCAATGAGGGGCGGGTATAGCTTAGAATTACGCAGACGTAGATTTAAAAGAAAAAAGAAGATTATTGTTTGAAATGAATTGTTTTGATATAAAATTATAATTTTTTAATAGAGATAAAAAATACAATAAACTGACCAGATATGATGTAAAATATACCTGTTATGATATCAAGAAATATTTTTTATTTTTGTCCAAATAATTTTCGATTAATACTTGCATTTAGGCTAGAAACGTTTATAATATATAAAAATATTTCTAGGAGGTGCAATTATGAACGATAACAACAAAAATAACTTTCCTTTATCTGGTTTAATTGCTATCACTTTAATAGGCAGTTTAATAGCCTTTGGCAGTTTTACTGCGGTAAATATTGAACATTTAGATTTTTTTCCAAAAAAATATGAATCTCAAAGACATCTTACAGAAGAAGAAAAACGAGATAATGCTGATTTAGAAGCAAAATCTAATGGGGATGATGCAATTAATGAAGGTAAATATTTAAGTGCTATAGGTTATTATGAGAGCATTAGTGATGATTCCAGAGTTGTTGACGATAAAGAGCAATTATTGGAATCTGCAAAAAAACAATATTTGTCTTACATCGTAACTGAAACAGATAGTGAAGTTGAAAATAATAATTATAATAAAGCCAGGAGTTTAATTAGGGAAGGACTTAAAGAATTACCTGAAAACGAAACGCTTTTGGATAAACAAGCATATGTGTCTGCACGTGAAGAATTATATTCTTTAACTGAAACAACTGATCCAAAAGATGTTATTGCCTATATTAACTCTAATGAAGATGTATTTGGTAATGATAAAACAGTATCGGAAATATATTCACAGGCGAAAGATACTTATTTGTCTGATATGGTATCAGATTCAAATCAAAAAATTGAGAGCCATGAGTACGATGGCGCAAGAAAAATTTTAAGTTCAGCAAAAAAGTTGGTTGGGAAAGATAAAAAAATATCAGAACAATCAAGAAATATAGATGAAAAAGAAGTTTCTTATAAAATATCTGTTTACAAGGATAAAGAAGATTGGTACGGACTGTATAAATACATAAATTCGTTAAAAGAAACTTTGAAAAATGACAATATTTCAACTTTAAAAAATGCAAAAAGCGAAATGATAAACAACGCAATTTCAGATAGTAATGATTATTTGGAAGATAGGGAATATGATTCCGCTAAAAAAGTTTTATCAGAGCTAAAAAAGAAAATCGGTAATGATGATAAAATAGACGAACAATCTAAAAAAATAGATAAAACCATTGTATCTGATAAGATTTCAGATTTCGAAGAGAAGGAAGCATGGAGAGATATCATCGATTACTTAAATGAATCTTCTTACAAAAAGGAATTTAAAACTGATTATTCAAATGCATATTCAAAATATAAATCAGAAATATTGGAAGAAGCTAGGGATTATCTTGAAAATGATGAAGAAGAGGGAATTACTCATGCGTATGATACATTGCTTACTGCCGAAGATATTTTAAGTGGCGATGATGATTATGAAAAATTGTGTAAAGAAATTGAGGATCAGGGCCAATTCTAGGCTCTGATTTTTGCTGTTATTGCAGAGCTAAATGCTATAACCAGTAAGTCTTATTTAATGATATACCTTCTATATTACAAGCTTCGCAGTCCATCCGCTATGTATGAATATGAAAAAAGATAGGCTTAAACCTACCTTTCTTCATATAATCACTTCGGCGAGAATCACTTGGACTCTCAAACAATTTTAAACGAATGGCCTACGAACAAATAACGCACGAGAATTATATGTATAAGAGTGGAAATTATAAATACGCATCTCGTAGGCTATAAGGTAAGCAAATATATTCTATACGTTTTAATCATACCATAATATGTCATATTTGTAAAGCATTTTTCAATCTCTTCCTAATGTCTTTCATGTCATCGGGTTTGACATTGCAAATATATTTCGACAACCTGGCTTTAGACACGCAACGTATATCTTCACATTGTACGACAGAATCAAATTGAAGTTTAGGATATTTGGATCTTTTTAAAACAAAGTGATAAGGATATTTTAATTTATTTGTACTACGTACATATTTTATATTTTTTGAAAGTGGAATTACAATCACATTACCACTTTCATGATTAATACGTTGTGTTGATATAATTACACATGGTCTTGCTGCCATCCTACTTTTTTCAAATCCAATATTTTCGCCAAGAAAGCATGTGTAAATTTGTCCTCTATTTATTTTCCAATTCATTAATTGGGCATTATTCTGAACTGAATAATTATTTAATTTTAATTTTTTATTAAGCCACTGAATATAGCTTTGTGCATCTGACATATTATATACTCCATCTTTTGTAATTGTTACATAATAAAATTATTCTATCACATGCACATCAATTTGTTAAGATTAAACATATGTTTATTTTGAAAATTATCAAGCATAAATGAATATCCAACAAATCATAAATAGTTAATGGTCAACATATTTCCATTAACATCAAAGTTAAATTATACACATTAATGGTAAAACATCATTATTTTTTTATTGTGATAAGACATGATACTTTATTTTCCAGGTTTCCAACTATATCCACAGTTAATACACCTATTTACTGTTTTATTACTTCCTAAGAATCCTGTGAGCAAAGCATATCCTCTTTGACCATCCGTAATTGCAGTCGATCCACATAGAGGACATTTGGGTGTATTTTCTTGTTGAGATTGATTTATATTCGATGAACTCATGCTCAGATTACGCTGTTTCTTTTTAAGTTTGGTTTCATTATAAGCATTTTCATCAAATTGATTGTCTCCGTACTTTTTAGCTAACTCAATTGCTTTAGACTCAAATTCTTCATCTGTACTATTACATGAAAATCGAAATAACTCTTTGATACTCATGTCTGTTTGGACTAATGTTGTATTACAAAATTCACACTTTAAAAATATAACACCTTTAATTTTATAAGTATCTGCACATTTTGGACATACAAAAGCTTTAGTTTCATCATTCATATTATTATCATTCATAAATTTTTGAATCGGAAATCCACAGTTAAGGCAGCTTTTTGCATATTGACTCATTTGTTTATTACATTCTGGACAAATTACTAATGCCATTACTCTTCACCTACATATATATTTTCCTTATAATACCACATTTTATCATATAATCCAACAATATTAGTGATGATTGTGGATTCAGAATATGTTTTCTATAATTTCACTTTATATTCTAATACATCATTTATTACCAAACATTCTAAATCATGCGAGTTTATAAATAAAACATCTTTTATCTTTTAACATGAAAATCACAAAAAGTAATATAACAATTGCGTATTATCACGTATGATTTAGAATCATCATTCGTAAAGAAAGAATGTATAATTTGTGGTAATTTAATTATTTTTAACAAAAGCCTTTTGATCTTTGTTTGGTTTTCATTATTTAACATGATTTATTTCATCTTACCACTTATATTTACAATTTAAGCACTCGAAAGTTTTCCCAATATTATCGCTCAATATTCCAAACCCAATAATCGATGTCACCTTTTTAGTTCCTGATATTTTTCGAATATTAGTTGATTGACAAGTAGGACACATGGGAATATTAATTGTTGCTTTCTTTAAGCTTTCATTATTAATATCTCTTATTTTATTTTTATAGTTTGATGTGCAATATCCACAATTAGTACAGTGGTCTATTTTATATGAATACTCAATATGACATTGAGGACAAATATAAAATTCTGTATCGTTTTGTTGATTATTACTTTCGTATCCGCAAATTGGGCAAAACTTCACTTCCACAGAAAATTGTTTATTACATTTTGGACACCTATTCATAAAATCACCTCTGATTTATTGTAACATTATTTTTAGATTTATCCAACAAATTTTTAAAAATAATCATTACTTCATAGCAGTTTAAAAGAGTATTTGAACTATTTACAATTTTTCAGAGTGGATTAGGAACCAAAAGCGCACTATCATTAACTTTTAATGCTCTTGGGAAAAGTATAGGTTCTTTTATGTCCACATTCAAAGGTCAAGCAATAACGACCATTGGAACAACCTATGCAATGTACAAAGCAATACAAGCACTGTCCGATGCGTATAACTTGTCCTATGATTCTGCGATAAAAAACACATCAGAGCATTTAGATGGACTAAATAGCACAAAATCTGAGGTAGAAAACTTAAAATCTCAAGCAGAAGAATACAAATCTACCCTCTCATCTTTGGGAGAAAAATATAATGTAGATTTAAGTGGCATTGACTCTATTGATGAGAAAATTGGAAAATTAAACGAAAGTGGAAAAATCCAATTAATAGATCAGGTTGAAATTGACAAAATTTCCGAAACAAACAGCAAACTTGAATCTCAGCTTTCTATAAAAGAAAGATTATCTTTATCTCAACAAAAGGATGCTGCTTACAATGCAAAAGACGCATTAAATAGAGGGAAACAATCTGTAGCACAACAAGTGGCACAGCAAGTTCCTGGTGGCAAAAAGACTTATCAGGGAACGGTCAGTAATGTTAATGTTGCTACTGCTGTCAAAGAAAATATTGCTGCTATTGAAGATTACGAAAATAAAATTTCCAACTTAGAAAAATCTATGTCTGAACTTGATCCAAAATCAAAAGAATGGAAACAGTCAGAAAAAGATATTGAAAGCTATAATACGGCAATCGAAAAACTAACAGAAGATTTAGATAGCAAAGAAGTTGACCTGGATAAATTATTGTCAGCGGTTTCTGTAAATGGCGAAGGATTAGATGCGTTAAAAGGATTTGAAGATGAATTTAACGAAGTAAAATCTGCATATGACGCAATCGGGAATATGGGGTTGCTTCCCGCCGAAAAAGAACTCAAATCCTTAGACTCCTTCTTCTCTTCCACTGCTGGAAATGCCATCGGAGATTATCTTAACAACATCGTTGCCGAAAGTGGAAATGCAGAAGATGCGCTCCGTAAGTTCAAAGAACTGGGACTTTCTCTTGATGATATCGGAGTGTCACAAGATAATTTCATCAAATACTTCCAGAATGTTGCAAACTCAGCAGAACAAGCAAAAGAAAAAGCTAGTATACTTGGTACTACCCTGTCAGACGTAGATGAAGCTTTTAAATCTGAAAACAAAGATGCTGACTGGAAAAAATTTGCCGATTACGCTACACAGGCTAGAGAGCTTGCAAAACAGGATAAATGGGGAACCGACGACCTACAGAAGTCTATTGAATGGGTACTCCCTAAATTCAGCGTAAAAAAGGAACTCAAAAAGAATGACGACCTTGAATATGTTGCTGATGTCTATGAAAAGAAATACAAAGACGCAGAAAAGCTATATAAGAAATTCTTTGATGCTGAAAATCCAAAAAGAAGTGCTGCAAACTTCCAGAATGCATTGATTGATAAAGGACTGTTAAAGGAAGACGAAACTGGGCTTACGGGAACGTTCGACAATACTGCTGAAGCAGCAGAAAAAATGAAGATGAGTCTTGAAGCTACGGAAACATTGTTGCGCAATCTTGAATCCTATGGATTTGAGTGGGATGATGTGACATTTAGTGGAGAAAGTATTACAAGGTATGAGAATACCCTGAATAATATCAAATCTCTCCGTGATTCCATGGGCGAGGGAGCTGGAAAGGAACGTCTTGACGGACTTATCAATAATTGGGATGAAGAGTACGCTAAGTACCAGGATGATTTATCTTCTCTTTCAGAAGACCAGATTGTTCATATCGAGTTTGAATACAGTATGGCTCAAATTCAGTCAGAGATAGACCAGTTGCAGAGATTGGCAAGCGAAGGAGACAATACACAAAAAGCAGCTCTGAACGCTAAGAAATCTGAATATAGGGACAAACGTGAAAAGGAAACGGGATACGATGAGTCTATAAGCAAAGGATATGCCAATGCGTCTCAGAAGGTTAAGGATTTACAATCAAAATTTGGCGATGTTAAAGATGAAAATGCCCGTGCGAAAATTCAAGACCAGATATCTGCTATTTATGACTTGCAAAACGCTTTCCAGGATGCTTACTCTGATAATAAGGCCGTTGACTGGGATAGTTTCTTAAAGTCAAAAGAAGCCGACAAAGCATTTGAGGCTATTAAAGAATCTACTGGATTGGCAAAAGAAGATATAGCAGACATATTGGATATCGACCCAAAAGATATAGAAATCAACGCAAAGGTTAATGATGAAGCTACATCAGCACTCGAAAGTATGATTTCCATTTCTACCGGAATCCCGAAAGAAATCATAACTGAACTATTAGCTGAAGACAAAGCCAGTGACGCAACAATCAAGGTACTTTCTGAAATCAGCGGAATACCAGAAGAAAAAATTACTGAAATCAATGCCAGTGACGGTGCTTCTGGTGTATTAGCTACTGTTTTATCACAGATAACAGGAATACCAAAAGAAAAGATCACAAAATTTTTAGCTTCTGATGATGTGTCTGGGCTTGCTAAAAAAGTAGTTAAAGAGACAAAGAAGGTTCCCAAGAAGACCAAAACAAATATGACTGCTACTGATGGTGTTACTCCAAAAGCTACGTCAGCTAAGAACGCATTAGCAGGAGTAAAAGACAAGAAGATAACTATTAGTGCGACTGTTTCAGATACAGTATCAAATGCAGTTAATAAAGTCAAAAATGCATTAAAAACGTTTGGTGGTAGTAAGAGTTTTGTAAAGACAACAGCTCAATTAAACGGAACCGCTCACAAAGAAGGAACAGTTAAAGATAAAACCTCTACTACTCTCCCACTTAGCCAAAAAGAAGTATCAAAAAAGACGGGCGGATTATATCCAATTCCCAAATTGTCCAGACGCGCTCTTGCACATGGAACACTTGATGACGAAACGTGGTTAAATCCAAATTGGAAAACCAAAAAAAGCGAAGATGCTTTAACAGGTGAATTGGGTCAAGAAATGGTAGTGTATGGCAATCGCTGGTGGACAGTGGGTGATAACGGAGCTGAGTTCTCTCATATTCCTGCTGGATCTGTAGTTTTTAACGCAAAGCAGACCAAAGAATTACTTAAGAACGGTTTTACTCCATCCAGAGGTGCAGCAAGATTAAGCGGCACAGCCCATTTAGAGGGTACAGCTTATGCATCGAGGAATGGTGGACGCAAACTTTTTGCGAGTTCATCTACTACTAAGAAGAAGACCACAAAGAAAACAACTCCAAAAAGTAAAAATACTTCAAACAAAAAATCTAAACAAGCCACAAAAGATGCTAAGAAAGCAAAAGAAGCTTTTGATTGGATTGAGGTAGCAATCAATCGTGTCGAACGCGCAATAGACAGCTTAGACTTAAAAGCAAGCAGTGCATACAAAGCATGGTCTGACAGAAACAAAAATCTCAAGAGTGAGCTTTCCAAGGTAAACAAAGAAATCACCATACAACAGAAGGGTTTTAAACGGTATAAACAGGAAGCTGCGAAAGTAAATAAAACAGCACTCAAGAAAGCTAAAGATGATGGTTATAAAAAGTCAACATGGAAATCTCTGACCAAGAAAGTTAGAGAAGGTAAGATTGATATCAGCACCATCAAAAACGAGAAACTAGCAAATAGAATCAAAGAATATCAACAGTGGTGAATTTTTCACGCCACTTAATCTATTTTATTGCGGGGAACCCCCATAATATCTGATTCGCTACAACGTGACTGGAAACGGTGAGCGTGAATGCGGTATAGGCTTATAGCTTACAGTCTGCATGTGCAAGCAGATAGAAACCATAAAAAGTAATCAGACCAGGGGCAACCGGGTGTGCAAGTCACCCAGACGCAGCGAACTTCCTTAACGGGTTATGCTGATGGAAGACGTTCAGAGACTAGCCTAAATTGGCGGCGAAAGCCTTAATGTAGGGCTGCAAGCGATTGGCAGTTCGAAAATATAGACTATCTGTTAAAATGAAAAAGAAATAATATAATAAATGTAAGTTCTGATTGAAAAAGAAAATCTATTGATCAAAATAATTATAAAAGGATAAAAAGCATTTTATTAATAAAAAAATAATAAATTTTATAAAAGTTTAACAATAAAAAGTATTGACATTCAGTTTTTTTAAACATATACTATCTTCAAGAAAACAAATTGTTTTCAATTTAAGCTGGTTACGAATCCATTTAAAATCGTATTAATAGAGGTTATAGAACCTTAAAACTATCTTAATAGAGGTTACGGAGCCTATAAAACCGTATTAATTTAGAAAAGAGATAGGAAACTATCTCTTTTTATAAGTTAATTTACAGGAGATAAATTATGGAATGGCTTGTCATTGATGAAAATTATTTGAATTATCTTAGGAGTAAAGAAAACAGAATACCAAAATCAGATTATGGAAATAATAAATATAAGCCATTTTTTGGAGTATTGTTTGAAACTGATGACTTCTATTATGTTACACAAGTATCTCATCCTAAACAAAAGCATTTTAAAATGAAAGCCAATGAGGATTTTAAGAAAATTTTTGATCCAAAAAGTAATAGATTAATTGCTGTAATCAATTTAAACTATATGTTCCCAATTCCTAAAAATATATATAATAAATTACAATATAAGGATTTAGACAAACATAGAACATTTAAGAATGAAAAAGAAAAAAGTAAATACATATCTTTAATGCGAACAGAATTAAAAGTTATTAATACAATGGATTTAGATAAAGTTGCTTTAAAAGTTTATAATAATAAATATGATAAACCGGATAGTGATTTGGCAAAAAGATGTATTGATTTTAAAGATATGGAAAATTTAGCTTTGTCATATAAAGCGAATGATTGAGACTTTAGTTGACTAGATAGAATAAAAAGAGTAGGAAAATTAATACTCTCCTGCTCTTTTATTATGCACAAAAATATTTAACAGATAGAAGATATAGTCCCATGCCATATGAAAGTATGGGGAGTTTTGATAACTCGCATAGTGTAGCGAACTATGTAAAGACAATGATGAAAAAGCGTTAGACTGCCGTGATGCAGTTGAGGAGCTGAATGAAAAGGTTAGCGAATTATACGAGACAGCTTTCAATAATGTTGTATCACAATATGATAGCATCTTGGCAATTATCGAGAATAAAAAGAACATGCTTGATGAATCCATCACACAGGCTGAAGAAAAAGGATATATTGTAAGTATTAAATACTATGAAGCTCTTATGGATAATGAGCGGAATAATATTTCTAAACTTCAGAAAGAAAAAGCTGATTTGACAAAATCACTCAATGAAGCTGTCAGCAGCGGTGCTATTAAAAAAGAATCGGAAGCTTGGTACGAAATGTGCAACCAGATTGATGATGTTACCCTTTCAATTGAAGAAGCCAATACAGCCATGATACAATATGGCAACTCCATACGTGATATCAGTTGGGAAGTATTTGATCTGCTACAGGGCAAGATTTCCCATATCATAGACGAATCCAAGTTCCTTACAGAGCTTTTGAGCAATGAGGAGCTTTATAACGACAAAGGACAGCTCACTAACGAGGGGCTTACTACTATGGGCTTGCACGGCATGAATTACAATGTGTACATGGCACAAGCTGACAGGTATGATAAAGAAATAGATAATCTTGATAAACAGATTGCTGAAGACCCATATGACAAGGAACTGGTCGAACGCAGACAGGAACTTCTTGAGTTGCAACAGGATATGATCCTCGCTGCCGAAGACGAGAAACAGGCGATCAAGGATATGGTGGAAGACGGAATTGAAAAAGAACTGGATTCTTTGAGAGAGCTGATCGACACCTATACAGAAGCCTTGGATGCACAGAAGGATTTATATGACTATCAGAAGCGCGTCAAAGAGCAGACAAAAGAGATTGCTAATTTACAGAAGATATTAGACGCTTACCAAGGTGACAATTCTGAAGAAGCTAAAGCCAAAATCCAGGAATATAAAGTATCTCTGGAAGAAGCAAAAGACAATCTGGAAGAAACTGAATATGATAAATATGTGTCTGACCAAAAAAAGATGCTTGATACCTTGTATGATGAATATGAGGAAATCTTAAATAAGCGGTTAGATGATATCGAAATGCTGATATCAGATATGATCGCAAAGATTAACGAAAATGCATCATCAATCAATACTACCCTTTCTGAAAAGGCTGATTCTGTGGGTTATGATTTATCAACATCCATGGAGCAGATTTGGAATACCAGCACAGGGGAACTTTCCAATGTATTGACTACTTATGGCGATAATTTACAGACAGGTATTGAGTCTGCTGCTACGACCGTAAATAACACCTTGGGATTAATAAATGTAAATATCCAAAACATGATCACACGGTTGGATACGCTTGCAAGCATGAAGGTGTTTTCTGATAATGCTTCAAGTTCTGCATCGAATGATATGGCAAGCAATATTTCATCGATGTTATCAGGTGTAGGAAAGCCAATCACTACCTCGCCTACCAAGAAAGCTACTACCAACTTAATTTATGACCCAAAATACAAACCAAACGGCAAAGCAGAAGTAGGCGACATTGTTACTTACAAAAGTGGAAATTATTTTAAAAACAGTAATGGTACAGGTTCTTCTGGAAACAAACACAAAGGGGACACTGTATATATTACAAAGATTAAGAAAGGCGCTAAAAAGCCCTACCATATCAGCACTGGGAAAAAGTACGGAAGCGGCAACTTAGGATGGGTAAACTTAAGTCAGCTTAAAGGATATGCTAAAGGTACGATGAATGTCCCACATGACCAGTTAGCATGGACACAGGAAAACAACAAGCCAGAGGCTATCATCAGAAAATCTGATGGCGCAGTGCTTACTCCGTTAGGTGCTGGAGATATGGTCGTTAGTCAAAAGCAGATGGAAACACTTCGGACATTATTAACAACATCACCTACTCACATTGCAGGAAATCTCGGAGCAGAGAGCTTAAAAACCGCAATGCAAAATATTAGTAATATTAAGAATAACAATGTAGCTAATAATGAGATCCACCTGACCATGAATCTGCCCAATGTTACGAACTACGATGAATTCATGGAGCGCGTGCCACACGATTTGATGCATAATAAAAATTTTGTGGGTGCAATTCAGGCTGCGACTGTAGGTGAAATGTCTGGTGGAAGTTCACTGAGAAAATATAGGATTTAGAAAATTTTAACTTATGGGGCTGTTGAAAGACAGCCTCATTTAATATAGAGCAGCATAAGATCTGTTGATCGGTGAATTAATTTCCTGTCTTATGCTCAAAAATTATATGGAGAAGTTTTTATATGATTAAAAGCAAACATAAATCAAAGGATTTTCAAACCCAAACTATATTAAGACAGAGTTTTGAAATAGAAAAACTTAAAGAAAAAATATTTGATTTAGAAATAGATGTAAGCAAAAAAGATGAATTATCAGAATTTATTAATGATATATGTACAGACCAGCTTGCGTTGTTAAATGAGTTAGAAGAAATCAAAAATGAGTATGGACAATTAATGTCTAACTTGACAGAAATCAAGAATATCATGAAAAACGTTAGGATTAAACGTTTATGGCATAAAAGTTTTAAAGAATAAAATCCAAGTAAATACGGAGGTGATAATCGTGGAATTGTATGATTTTGAATATGATGGCATCACTTTAAGTGATATGGGTTATATGGTATGTAGATTTGATTCAGGAGGATTACAAACAGTCTCTAATGGTTCCCAAATCACCTTTAATACTGTAAATACCTTAAATGGGAAAAAATACGAATTGACTGATTCGCAATATACAGAATGTCTTAAAACAACGTTTCAAATCTGCAAAGACCCATGTATGAATAGCAATTTTGAGATTAATGTACATGATTTAAGAGATTTGATGTCGTGGTTAAACCGCAAAGATTTTCATAAATTCAAACCCTTAGGAGATGAATATGTAGATTTTTATTTTGAATCAAGCTTTAATAATATCAGCAAATTGAAATTCGGAGATATGATATGCGGATTAGAGTTGGAAATGACAACTAATAGACCATTCGCATTACACGAGCCAATATCTATTTTTATAAATAATACTGAAACAAACGGCAAAAAAATTATCAATGACATTTCTGACGAAGAAGGATATATTTATCCTCATATGGAAATTGATATTATTGAAGATGGCACATTTGCCATTCATAACAGCTTAGAGGATAGGTTAATGGAAATAAAAAATTGTATTGCAGGTGAGAAAATAACTTTAGATTATCCCATAATCTACTCTTCTCTTCCATCTCATAAAATTCAAAATGATTTTAATTGGAATTGGTTTAGAATATATAATACATTCCGAAATAATCAAAACATGCTTACTATTTCGGTTCCCTGTATAATTAAAATAAAATATTCGCCTATTGTAAAAGTAGGTATATGAGGAGGTAGAAAATGAGCAAAATAAAGCTTAAATTTGACCCTATTACACACGCTCCTGAGATGCCTACTATTATTTTGGCAAATAAAAATGGTGATAAGTTAGGAGAGATTATTGCCAAAAATGTTATAGTCAAAGATAGCATGGTTAATCCATCTGAGATATCATTTAGTGTAAATAAATATGAAAATAACATCAAAAACCACTTATGGGACAGAATTGTTAATTTTCGTTTAGTATTATGTAAAGAATGGAATACGTGGTTTGAAATTTCTGTTGAAATTGATGAAACAAATAAAACTATAAAACATGTGTCTGGTATAGAGCTTGGGAAAGCAGAATTATCAAAGATAAAGCTTTTTAACGTAGAAATAAACACTGAGAAAGACATAGCTAGAGATGACTATGAAATTGCCATTTTATTTGACAAAGACAATCCCCAAAAATCTTTGCTACATCGAATTCTTGAAAAAGCACCACATTACCATATAGCTCACGTTGATGCCAGTATTGCAAAATTACAAAGAGCATTTACATTTGATGACACATCCATCGATGATGCTTTTATGGAAATTGCTGAAGAAATCGGATGTATATTCATATATGAAACATATATAAACAAGGAAGAAAATATCATTCGAGACATATCTGTATATGATTTACAACATAATTGTATTGACTGTGAATATAGAGGAGAATTTACTGACAAGTGTCCAAAATGTAATAGTGTCAATATAACTGATGGATATGGTGAAGATACTTCTATTTTTATCACATCGAATGAAATTGCTAATGATTTAAAACTTACAACTGATACTGTTGCTGTAAATAATTGCTTTAAGCTAGAAGCAGGCGACGATTTAATGACAGCAACAATACGAAACTGTAATCCTAACGGTTCTGATTATATTTGGTACATTTCTGACGATATGAAAGAAATTATGCCAGATGAGCTAGTAAATAAGATAAATCAGTATGATGAATTATTTGATTATTATCAAAAGAATCATCATATATCCATTGATGACGCTTTATTGAAAAAATATAATGATATCATTTTAAAATACAAAGCATATAACCAGAATTTAGAGCAAATCAATATACCGATAATAGGATATCCCAGGCTAATGACAGCATATTACAATACTATTGATTTAGCATTATATTTAAAGTCTATATTAATGCCAGATGCCAAATTAAATGATACTAGCGCAGAAGAACAAGGCAATTTATTAACATCTAAAAATTTGTCTCCTATAAGTGTTTCAAACATTAAATATATATCTATTTCTACTGCTAACAATGCAGTCTTAAGCTTTGCAAAATCTATAGTCGATCCAAGATATCAAGTAAAAATAAACACATCTTCCATGTCAAATTTAACATGGAAAGGTAGTTTTATTGTCACAAACTATTCTGATGAAGAAGATACTACAACAACTTCTGATATTACTGTAACAATTAATGATAATTACGAGAAATATGTAAAACAGCAAATCGATAAATTATTATCCAAAGAAGCGCATGATTTAAGCATATCTGGGCTTTTTAAAATGACTCACAATCTTTTCTGTGAAGAACTAAAAAAATACTGCCTAGATAGCCTCAATTCTTTTTACAATATATGTCAATCATGTATTGATATTTTAATTGAACAGGGAATTGCTAACAGAGAAACATGGGCAGATAAAACCCCTAGTTTATACGATGAATTATACCTCCCATATAGAAATAAATTAGATGCAATTCAATCTGAAATCGCTATAAGAGAAAATGAAGTTGAGACAATCACTGGAGCTTCAAACGATAATAACGTAATTTCACACGGAATACAAACTTACATTATTGAAGAAAAACAGCAAATCCAAGATAATCTTAATTTTGAAAAATATCTTGGAAAAGAATTGTGGTTAGACTTTTATGCGTATCGCAGAGAAGACAAGTATTCTAATAGCAATTATATATCTGACGGTTTAAATAATACAGAATTATTTAATAGAGCGCTAGAATTTCTTGAAACTGCCAGTAAAGAAATATATAAGTCTTCTACTCTTCAACATTCTATTTCTTCTAACTTAAAAAATATTTTTGCAATCAAAAAATTCAAACCTTTATACGACCATTTTGAAATAGGGAATTGGTTAAGAGTTCAAATAGATGACAAGATTTATAAATTAAGGTTAATTGAATATGAAATTGATTATGATAATTTGGCAAACTTATCTACTGTTGATTTTTCAGATGTTCTTAGAATTATTGGTGGTATAAGCGATTCTAAATCGATTTTCGATAAAGCAAGTTCGATTACATCATCTTATGATTATGTACAAAGACAAGCAGAACAAGGTTTAAAAAGTCAAGAGGTTGTAAACAAATGGGTACAAAATGGACTTGATGTAACTAAAACAAAAATCTTATCTGGTTCTGATGGACAAACACAAACATGGGATGAACATGGATTTCTGTTAAGAAAATATGATGAAATAACCGATTCTTATCACGATGAACAAATGCGTTTTTTAAATAATTCCATACTCATTACCAATGATAATTGGGAAAATGTAAAAACTGCTATTGGCGGATATTATTATTATGAACCATCGACAAACGAACTAAAATATACATATGGCGTTAATGCTGAAACATTAATTGGAAATCTAATTCTAGGAGAAAACCTTGGTATTTATTCTGACGATAATTCTCTTACGTTTGATAAGAATGGATTAAAGATAACCAATGACAAAAATACTTTTATTGTGAATCCTAATTCTAGTACATTGCTATCACTATCAAACAAGAATGGAAGTATATTATCTGTCGACGAAAATGGGGTGTTGCATTTAAAGGGGGATGGTACTGAATTAGATGATTATAAAATTATTGATAAAATAAATAAGAGTAATGAAGAAGTTTCTATTAAAGCAGAAAAAATCAAACTAGAAGGTCTTGTTACAGCAAACGAAAATTTTAAGATTCTATCAGATGGAAGTCTTCAAGCAAAGAACGGGAAATTTAGTGGAAATATTACTGGTACAAATATTTCTGGTAGTAGTGGAGAATTTACAAAGTCATTTAACGTTAGTGTTCCTGTTTCAATAAATGGTGATAATTTTAAATGGGTCATGTCTTCTAATCCAACCGAAGGTGTATTTATTGGAACACAATATTATGGAGATGATCCATTATTTACATCTTCAATTATGACATTTAATACTGATGGTTTCAAAATATCAACTACTGGTAGAGGAACTATTAAACTAATCACACAAAGAGGTGGCGTAAATATAGAAGGTGATTTAAATGTAAGCGGTTCTAAATCACGCATAATTAACACACGTTCTTATGATAACAGGCTTCTTTATTGTTACGAAACTACAAGCCCCTATTTTGGTGATATTGGACACGGAATTATTGGTGATGACGGATTTTGTTATATTGATATAGATTGCATTTTTTCAGAGACAGTTGATACTATACAAAATTATAGTGTATTTTTACAATCATATTCTAACGACCAAATATATGTTTATCAAAAAGAATGTAACTATTTTATTGTCAAAGGTATTCCAAATACGGAGTTTGATTGGGAAATCAAAGCAAAACAAGCTGATTATTCATTTGAACGATTAGAAGAAATAATATCGTCTGATAATGGTTCAGAAATTGATTACATTGAACAAGCAGATAATTATTTAAAATCATATGAAAAGGAGTTAATTGAAAATGAATAATATCAAAAAAATAACATCGTTTACACATCATAAAACTGCTGAAGGCAGTAGAATATCTGCTACTTATTCAGAGATTTCAGAAGATGGAAAACTCATAAAAAGTAACGAGAGATTTAACATTGTGGTAGTTGACGACGATTTACAATCACATGTTGATGCTATTACTAGAAACTTAACATCAAAAATACCTACTTAACACAATAGGATAATGGAGAAATAATTATGAATGAAAAAACTGCAAAACCAATGACAATTATACAGCAGGAATTTATTGAGGAAATTATTAAAAATATAAATAATAGTCAGTTACCTATATTTGTAGTTGAATATATACTAAGAGATATTTTAAATGATATCAGGGTAGCAAGTCAACGGCAGTTAGAAATAGATATGAAAAACTATAAAAAGAACATGCACTCTACTACACCTGAAGCAAACAAATAAAGAAAGTAAAATCACCAGAAATTACTTGTGTAATCTGGTGATTTTTTATGAGGTTGTAAAATGCAAGAGATTACTATTTTTGATATAAATAATAATTCAGTAAACTCATTAGTACAATGGGATAAGAACGTTAAAGTCTTTGTTCAAGAAGATGAAATAGACAAAGCTTATAAAGTACATTTTTTTAATCAGAATAACATTGATGAAGCTATGGTTGTAGAATCTACGTACCAAGACAACACATTATCTGCAACAGTCCCAAATGATCTTTTATCAGAACCATATCCTATTACTGGATATATTTTCATTGATAAAAACAACGAACAGAAAAGTGTATATTGTTTTAGAATTATGGTAAGGAAACGCCCTAGACCAGCAGATTATGTGTATTCAGACCAGAAAGAATATATTACATTTAAACAGGTTTTAGACGAAGCAAAAGAGTTTGCAAAAAGTGCTAATGATTATTCTGTTTTATCCAGAAGCTATGCTATTGGCGATACTAGTTTGCGTGAAAATGAAGAACTTGATAGTGCCAAGGGATATTATGAACAGGCAAAAGTATCAGCAATAAATGCAAAGGAATCTGAAAATAATGCACAAGCTTCACAGGATGCCACAAGTAAAAGTGAAGAAAATGCAGCATCTAGTGCAAACGAAGCTGAAATGTTTCATTTACAAGCTAAGAGTTACGCTGTTGGTACAGAAGGCGAAGTTCGCCCAACAGATATTTTTGATAATGCAAAATCATACTCAGAGTTGGCTCAACAGTTGGTAGATGAGGCTCAAAAATTATTGGAGCAGGCTCAGAGAATTGTCGCTGCTGCTACTGCTGGCGCTATTATTCCAGATGGCACGATAACATTTGAAGAACTTCCTACAGAGCCTAGAATTGGATATATGTATAATATATCGAATGATTTTACAACAGATGAACGTTTCGTTGATGGAAGCGGTATTTTTTATCGTGCAGGAACCAATGTTTATTGGGCAAGAACGGAAAAATGGGATATTATGGTCGGAATACAGGTAACGGGTATTAAGGGTGGTGCAGAAAATAATTATCGCGTTGGTAATGTTAATATTACTGCTGAAAATATAGGACTTGGCAATGTTCCAAATGTAACAACTAACGACCAGACCCCAACATTCGAACCAGCAGAAATCAGGGAAAACATATCTAGCGGAAATAAACTTTCGGAAATATTTGGAAAAATAACGAAGTTTTTTGCTGATCTTAAAACGGTAGCATTTACTGCCAATTATACTGATTTGGTTAATCTTCCAACAAAATTATCAGAATTTGAAAATGATACCGGATATAAAAACTCATGGCGTGGAATCCAAGATAATCTTAATTCGCAATCTACGGTTGATTCTTTAAGTGCAAAACAAGGAAAAATCTTAAACGACACAAAATTCCCAAAGACAAGTGTTATTAATAATCTTTTAGCTACAGTAGCAGGATTTGCATTAGATGCAACTCAAGGAAAGATTTTGAACGATAAGATTACTGAACTAAATAAGAATATAGTTTTCCACAGCAGTACCCGAACTATCAAAGCTAATACTACTGGTGCATGGTATCGGTTGGGACATGCAAAAAATGTATCTTCATTTTATGGGGAATTTTTAATATGGCATCAGTGGA